>OLSH01000312.1_pt1 | contig 48467 bp, 42 predicted proteins | sample 1643221 | NCBI WGS metagenome assembly OLSH01 (sample SAMEA3136681, study PRJEB25190) | human gut metagenome | biome: human gut; feature: human-associated habitat; material: faeces | place: Austria | collected 2013 | reverse complement strand
CATCATATGTACTAGGTGGACAGGGAATGGAAATATGTCACGATGAATATAATCTAGTAAAATATCTGGAAGCATCATTTGACAGAGACCCATCAAATCCAGTGTTGATAGATAAATATCTAAATGGAATCGAATTAGAAGTAGATGCAGTGTGTGATGGAGAAGAGGTACTTATTCCGGGAGTAATGGAGCATTTGGAAAGAGCAGGTATCCACTCTGGAGACTCAATCACTATCTATCCTCAGCAGAATCTATATGAGGGAACAGAGGACAAGATTCTTGAGATAACATATAAAATAGCAAAAGCTCTTGAAGTAAAAGGTATGATGAATATTCAGTTTATTGCTTATGAAAATGAGCTGTATGTAATAGAGGTAAATCCAAGATCCTCAAGAACAGTTCCATATATTTCAAAAGTATCAGGAGTGCCGGTTATTGAAATAGCAACAAGAGTAGCGCTTGGAGAAAAATTAAAAGATATGGCATATGGAACAGGAATCTACAAGAAACCAAATGTAGTAGCAGTAAAAGTACCAGTATTCTCAACAGAAAAACTATCAAGTGTAGAGGTATCATTAGGACCAGAAATGAGATCAACAGGAGAGGTACTGGGAGTAGGAAATAATGTAGATGAGGCTATCTATAAAGGACTGCTTGGAGCAAAAAGAGTGCATCTTATCAAAGACAGAAAAATATTAGTAACTATCAGAGATAAAGATAAAGCAGAGTTTTTACCAATTGCTAAAAGCCTGGTAGAGCACGGATCAATTCTGTTTGCAACAAGTGGAACACAAAAATTCCTAGCAGAAAATGGAGTAGAGGCAACAGTAATAAATAAAATAGATGAGCCGTCACCAAATATCTCTGATGTATTAAAAAATAGAGAAGTAGATCTATTAATAAATACACCAACAAAAGCAAATGACGCTCAGAGAGATGGATTTAAAATGAGAAGAACAGCAATAGAGTATGGAGTAGAAGTATTAACATCTCTTGATACTATAAGTGCTATTCTTAGAATGCAGGACAGACACGTAGATGAAGCTAAACTAGAAGTGTTTGATGTAAGTAAAATTTAGTTCTAGTTAAAACAGCAGGCTATAGATAATTTATTTTATCTATAGCCTTTTATATTAGAATTAAAAAATTTAAGGAAGAGAATATAAAAACTGCACCCTCTTTCTTAATTTCTAAGATTTTAGGTGCAGTATATTATATTTCAATTTTTGTATTATTTTTTAATAAGAGTAATTGATCTTTTCTTGTAATTATCTATAAATTCAGCAACAAAAGCACTCATTATTCCCAGTACTATTCCAAATAATACACCTATTGCCAGAATCATTTTAGCTTTGCTTTTTGTTTCTATTTCATAGATAGAAGAATCTAAAGAAACTATATTTTTTATATTAGGATCTCTTGTCAATCCATTTAAACCAATAAGCATTTCAGAGCTTTGATTATATAAATCACTTACTTTTTCCTTTTCTACATTTAGAACAGGATTAGTGTATTCTATAAAGTCTTTTATATTAGTATCTTTTGTTATAGTATTCTTTTCTTTCTCAATAAGTTCTTTAATAGTATTTTCTATTATATTAAGTTTTTCTCTTGATTCTTTATTTTCTTTTTCAAGAAATTCATATCTATTTTCTATTTCATCATCAACTTGTATATGGCTGATAGATTTTACAATATCAATATATTTATTCAAAATATTTTTTTGAAGCTCAAGATTTTTTTTCATAGTAACTGATACAGTGTAGCTATTACTGTCTTTATTATAATTTATTCTTAAAATATTGTTTAAAAATTTAGATTTTGAATAATCACTTTCATTTTCTTTGCTAATCTTTTCTAAATAAAGAGTGCTTAATTCTTCAATTTTGAAAAATTCATCAACATATTTATTGGTAATTAAAATGTTATCTATATTTATTCTATTCAAAGTCAATCCAGACTTTTTAAAGAAATAATTACTTTCAAGTTTGTAATAATTGATATTAAATTTTAAAGCCAAAGTATTTTCTTTGTGGCTTCTGACAAAGAGTGCAGCTCCTAATCCCAACAAAGAACAGATAATAAAAATCCCCAAAACTAAAATTTTTCTTTTGATGATGATATCGACTAACTCATAGATATCTATCTCATCTTCTTCATAGTATTCTCTTTTTTCTAATTGGTTCATAAATAACTCCTATATATAATATTTTATAATTTTAATATTTCAAGTAGAGAGATATAAGTTTTTACTAACTAATAAAAACCACATTCAAAATAAGTTTATCTTATATTGCAGTTTTTGTCAAATTCAAATATTCTTAAAAAACAAGCAGATAAAACCAAATTGTAATCTTTAAGAATATTAATGTTTGGAAACGTAAAAATACAAAATTATTCTATTATAGTTAAATGATTGTTTAATGCTTTTATTGTGTTGGAAAAATAAAAAGCTAAATTTAGTATTTTATAACTTATTGTTAATCTAAGATACAGTGTAGATTTTTAGTTTTTAAAATTTTGTTTATATTTTAATTTTAAATAAAAATATTTTATATGTGATTAATCTGAGATAAAGTTTTTATAGAAAACAGTTGATTTATAACATCGTTTAAAATATAATTATATACAATAGAAAAAATATTAAGTTTTAAATTTTCTAAAGAAAAAATAAATTATTTTATAAATGATATAAAATATAAGATGATTTTTTTATTTGAAAATTTTTGATAATAGAACTGTATAAGGTTTTAGCAGTTTTACATTTACTTTAAAAATGAATAATGTTATAATTAATAGATACTATAATTGACTTGAGGAGAATTGACATGAGCAGGGAAAGAGAGGCAGTTAAATATCGTAGGTATGGATTAATTCTTTATTACATACTGAGAATAGTAGGAAAAACATTAAATATAAAAATAATAAAGAATGATAAAGTCAAAGAAAATGAAGAGAGTTATGTTTTTGCGTTCTGGCATAATAAACTTGTAGCTCCAACTCTTTGTCTTGATTATATAGAAAAAAGAGCAGTGCTTGCCAGTCCTTCAAAAGATGGCGAGCTTATTTCTGTGCCTTTGGAAAAAATGGGATTTCATATGGTAAGAGGTTCTTCAGATAAAAATTCAACATCCAGTTTGATATCTCTTATTAAACTGATGAAAAAGGGATATAGTATAGGGACTCCAGTAGATGGACCTAAGGGACCTATATATGAGGTGAAGCCCGGAATGATTTATTTAGCTCAAAAAGGAAGTATGCGGATGGTTCCCCTGGGAGGGGCCTATAAGAGTAAATGGACATTTAATAAAGCTTGGGATAAATTTCAATTTCCCAAACCTTTTACAACAATGGTATTTTTAATGGGAGATCCAATAGATATACCTAAAGATGCAAATGTAGAGGAATACTGTGAAATATTAAAAAATAAATTAAATGAATTAGATAAAGAAGCTGAAAAATATTTTTAGTGAGAAGATCTGATATTGAGAGGAGAGATAAATGAGTAAAAATTTTTATGTAACAACACCAATTTATTATGTAAATGGAGATCCGCATGTAGGGAGTGCTTATACAACAATAGCAGCAGATGTTATAGCTAGATATAAAAAAACTATGGGGTATGATGTTTTCTTCTTAACTGGAACAGATGAACATGGACAGAAAGTAGAAGAAACTGCTAAACAAAAAGGATATACACCTCAAGAGTGGACAGATATAATGGCACCAAAATTTGTGGAGATGTGGAAAGCTTTAAATATAGAATATACAGATTTTATAAGAACTACAGAACCAAGACATAAGGAAGCTGTAAAGAAAATATTGAAAAAAGTATATGAAAATGGAGATATATATAAAGGAGAATATTCAGGGAAATACTGTGTATCTTGTGAGACATTTGTTCCTGAAAATCAAATAGTAAATGGAAATCATTGTCCAGACTGTGGAAAAGAATTAAGAGTAGTAAAAGAGGAATCATACTTCTTTAAAATGTCAAAATACCAAGATGCTCTTTTAGCTCATATAGATTCTCATCCGGACTTTATTCTTCCTCGTTCGAGAAAAAATGAAGTTGTTTCTTTCATTAAACAGGGATTACAGGATCTGTCTATATCTAGAAATACTTTTGAATGGGGTATTCCAATAGAGTTTGCACCAGGACATATAACTTATGTATGGTTTGATGCTCTTACTAACTATCTTACAGCTGTAGGGTATGAAAATAATCCCGAATTATTTGATAAATTCTGGACTAATGGAGAAGTTGTACATCTTTTAGGAAAAGATATAGTAAGATTCCATGCTATTATCTGGCCTTGTATGCTTCTTTCAGCAGGAGTAAAACTTCCAGACAATATTGTTGCTCATGGTTGGTGGACTTCTGAGGGAGAAAAAATGTCTAAGTCTAAAGGGAATGTAGTAGACCCAGTGGCAGAAACTAAAAAATATGGTGTAGATGCTTTCAGATACTGCTTATTAAGAGAAGTTCAATTTGGAAATGATGGAGACTATTCAACAAAATCAGTGGTAACTAGAATAAACTCTGATCTTGCAAATGACTTAGGAAACCTATTGAACAGAACACTTGGAATGTATAAAAAATATTTTAATGGTGTAATAGCCGCTGGAACAACAAGAGATACTTTTGATGATGAAATAGAAAATTTATGGAATGAAACTTTAAAAGAAGTTACTGAACAAATGAATATAGTTCAATTCTCAAAATCTCTTGAAGCTATATGGAAATTTATATCAAGACTTAACAAATATATTGATGAAACTATGCCTTGGGCACTTGCCAAAGATGAAGATAAAAAAGACAGACTTGCAGTAGTAATGAACCATTTAGTAAATGGATTATACAAAACTGCTGTAATGATTTATCCATGTATGCCGACAGCAGCTCAAAAAATCTGGGATCAATTAGGAGTACAAAAACCTGTAAGAGATGCTAAAGTAGCAGAGGTTGAAGGTTGGGATCTTCTTCCAGCAGGACATGTATTAGGAAATGCTGAACCAATATTCCCAAGACTTGACTTAGAAGCTCTTGAACCTAAAAAGGATCCAATGGCGATTGATCCAGAATTAGTAATAGAAAATGCTGTAGATATTTCTGAATTTGATAAATTAAAAATACAGGTTGTGGAAATATTAGAAGCTGGAAAAATAGCTGGAGCAGATAAACTTCTTAAATTTAAAGTAAGTGTTGGAGATCATGCTAGGCAAATAGTTTCTGGTATTGCAAAATCATATCCAGAACCTGAAAAATTAGTAGGTAAAAAAGTTCTTGCTATAACTAACTTAAAAACAGTTAAACTAAGAGGTGAAGTATCTCAAGGAATGCTTTTAAGTACTGAAGACAAAGTAAATGGATTAAAATTAGTAGAAGTAGATAAAAGTGTAGTAGTAGGATCAAGAGCAAAATAAGGAATATACAGGAGGAAAATATAGAATGAAAAAAGTCACAAAGGCAGTAATTCCAGCAGCAGGATTAGGAACAAGAGTATTACCTGCTACAAAGGCACAGCCTAAAGAGATGCTTGTAATAGTTGATAAACCTTCTTTACAATATATTGTAGAAGAGCTTGTAAAATCTGGAATCACAGATATAGTAATTGTTACAGGAAGAAATAAAAATTCTATAGAGGATCACTTTGACTATTCATATGAACTTGAAAATACATTACAAAAAGATGGAAAAGATGAGCTTTTAGAAAAAATAGAAAACCTTTCAACTATGGCAAATATTTTTTATGTGAGACAGAACCTTCCTAAAGGTTTGGGACATGCTATATTAAAAGCAAAACCTTTTATAGGAGATGACCCTTTTGTTATAGCTCTGGGAGATGATATAGTATATAATCAAGAAAGACCAGTAGCTAAGCAGTTGATAGATGTATATGAAAAATATGGTTCAAGCATAGTAGGATGTCAGGAAGTAGAAGAAAAAGATATTTCAAAATATGGAATAGTGAAGCCTATTGAAAGACTTGATGAAAGTACTTGTGTCATAGAAGATTTTATAGAGAAACCATCTATTGAGGAAGCACCTTCAAATTTTGCATGTCTTGGAAGATACCTTCTTACAGGAAAGATATTCAAGTATCTTGAAGAGGTTAAACCTGGTAAAGGTGGAGAAATACAGCTTACAGATGCTATATTGGATATGCTTAAAGATGGGGAAAGAGTTCTTTCTTACAACTTTGAAGGAAAAAGATATGACATTGGAAATAAAGTAGGACTTCTAAAAGCTAATATAGAGTTTGGACTTAAAAATGAAGAAACAAGAGAAGAATTATTAAAATATTTAAAAACAGAACTTAAATTAGATTAATAACTAAGATGATGAGTATGATTTTATAAATCACCTCATCATTCTTTTTATACATAGGGGGAGAGAATGGGAGCGAAGTTAAGAAATGTAAGTGCAATGCTGATATTTGGAACAATAGGATTATTTGTAAAAAATATAGATTTGACTTCCAGTGAAATAGCATTGGTAAGAGGAGTAATAGGGGGAATTGTTCTTGTTGTAGTTTCTCTTCTTACAAAAAATAAAGTTTCTTTTAAAGATGTAAAAGCAAATCTTCTGCTTCTATTATTATCAGGGGGAGCAATTGGATTGAACTGGATATTTCTGTTTCAGGCATATAAATATACAACTATTTCTAATGCTACATTAAGTTATTATTTTGCACCAGTTTTTGTTATGCTTCTTTCACCATTTATACTGAAGGAAAAACTTACTCTAAAAAAAATACTCTGTGTTGCCTGTGCAATGCTGGGAATGATATGTATAGTAGGAAACAGTGGGGGAGCTGCTGAGGGGAGAAATGATTTTTTAGGAATTTCTTACGGACTTACAGCAGCAGCTTTTTATGCTAGTGTTGTGCTTATGAATAAATTTCTAAAGAATTTAAAAAGTCTTGAAACAACTTACATACAATTAATTTTAGCAGCAGTAGTACTTATGCCTTATGTATTTACTGTTGAAGGATTTAATATTTTCAGAATGCCTGCATCTTCAATACCATATATATTGATATTGGGAGTAGTTCATACTGGACTTGCCTATCTGCTGTATTTTTCATCTTTGAAAGAATTGAAAGGTCAAACTATAGCAGTTATGAGTTATATAGATCCTATATCTGCTGTAATAATTTCAGCTATATTTTTAAGAGAGAGAATGGGACTCTTGCAGATAGCAGGAGGTGTTCTAATTTTAGGTTCAACTTTAATAAGTGAACTTACAAAGAACAAGGAGGAATAAATGAGAGTTTTATTTATAGGAAATAGTCATACTTATTTTAATGATATGCCTCATATTTTTAAAATGATATGCAAAGAAAATAATATTGCCATAGAAGTAACAATGATAGCACATGGTTATAAGGGATTGGATTTTCATAAAGATGAACCAGAAGTTAGATTTAATATACTTTATGGAGATTATGACTATGTAGTGCTTCAGCATCTTCAATCTGGATTTGATGAAAAAGTTCTTGGAACTTCTGTTGAAGCGATTAATAAATTTATAAAAATGGCTGGATCAAAAGCTGTATTGTATATGCCTTGGACTTTAAAAGGAGAAGAGGATAAACAGAAAGCTATGTCAGATGCTTATTTAAATTTAGGTTTAAAACTTAATATAGCAGTAGCTCCTGTAGGAATAATATGGTGGAACTTTAAGAAAAAACATCCTGAAATTGAGCTTTATTTTAAAGATAATAAACATGCTTCTGAAGCAGGATCGACTTTAGCAGCATATACTATTTTTAATACTATATTTAATAAAAAAGCTTCATGTAAAACAGACGTATGTGTAGATATGGCTGATGAAGCATATAAAGTGATAGAGGAATTAAAAAAATAAAAGAGGTCAGCCCAAGATAAAAATATAATAAAAAAAGACCAAGCAAAAAATATAAAATAGTTACTATTTGCTATAAAAAATATCTTAGTTTAAGACTAGTGAAAATTAGAAGGAAAATCGTAAAATTAATGAAGTGATATACTTCGTCAAAATCGGTACTGTTTGAATGAAGCGATAAGCGAAATGAGTTTACCGATTTAGGAGTATGAACAAAATTAATAGGTTTTCTTTCTACTGAAGCTAGTCTTAAATTAAAAAAAATTATTCTTTTTAATTTAGCTAAATTATTACATAAAATACAGGATAATTTTATATTTCTCTTATCTAAGAGATTCTTTTATCTAATAGCTTGGTCTTTTTTTATTGAAAATATAAGTAATTTTATTTTTTTATTATTAATGATTTATTATCTATAGCTCTCATTGTAGCCAATATCCCATCCAGATGATCAAACTCATGCTGTAAAAGCTCAGAAAGATCTCCCTCTAAAGACATTACCTGCTCTTTCCATTCCATATCTAAATATTTTATTCTGCATCTTTTATGACGCATCACTTTAACAAGCAGATTTGGAAAAGACATACAGTCGTCTAATACTTCCATCATTTCATTATCAGGAAACTCCAGAACTGGATTTATAAATACCACAGGTTTATCAATGAACATATAGAGAAGTCTTTTTTTAACTCCTATCTGAGGTGCTGCAATAGCACGTCCAGCATGATATTTTTCTCTGAAATCCATCAATGTGTCATGGAGGTCCTGAACTACAGATTTAAGAGTTTCAATTTCATCTGGTTTCACGGGCTCACTTATTTGATATAATTCCTCATTTCCAAGAAGCAGAATCTCTCTTTTCATAGCAATCTCCTTATTTGTTATTAGCTAAGTAGTTTAAAGCAAATTGAGCATACAATGCAGTACCAACTTCAAGCATATCCTCATCTATATCAAATTTTTCATGATGATGAGGGAAGTCAGTTCCTTTTTCCTTGTTTCCAGTTCCAAGTTTTACCATAACTCCAGGAACTATATTAGAGAAGAATGAGAAATCTTCTCCACCAGTAGAAGGGGGAACAGTGATAACATTTTCTTTTCCTACAAGAGAAGCAGCAGTTTCTCTTGCTAAAGCAGCACAATTATCATCATTGATAGTTGGTCCTACTCCCTCTGTAAATTCTACTTCAGCAGTGGCTCTGTAAGCTTCAGCTGTAGATTTAGCTACTCTTGTTATAGAGTCAAAGAAATTCTTTCTAACTTCAGGGCTGTAGCATCTAGTAGTACCGCTCAATACAGCAGTAGGAGCTATAACATTGAATCTAGTTCCAGATTTAATTTCTCCAACAGTAAGTACAGCAGGATCAAAAGGTGAATACTCTCTGCTGATAATAGGCTGAAGGTTCATAACAATAGCAGAACCTACTACAACAGCATCTATACACTGCTCTGGTCTTGCTCCATGTCCCCCTTTTCCAGTTACAGTTATTTTAAACATATCTCCTGATGCCATTCTTGCTCCACTGTCAGCAGATATTTGCCCAGAAGGAACATCAGATGATACATGGATACCCATAATTGCATCTACACCTTCCATAACTCCAGCAGCTATCATTTTTTTAGCACCAAGTACTACCTCTTCTCCCGGCTGGAAGAAAAGTTTTACAGTACCGTTTATTTCATCTTTCATTCTGTTTAGAACTTTAGCAGCTCCCAAAAGCATAGCTCCATGAGAGTCATGTCCGCATGCATGCATTAATCCATGAACTTTAGAAGCATATTCTTTCCCAGTCTGTTCAATAACAGCAAGGGCGTCAATATCTCCTCTTAAAGCAACAGTTTTTCCAGAATTAGCTCCATGGATAGTAGCAACTACTCCAGTATCAGCAACTATTTCACATTCTATTCCATCTTTTTCCAGTTCAGCTTTTATCCTTTTAGAAGTTTCATATTCTTGAAGACTTGGTTCTGGATTCATATGAAATTCTCTTCTCATATTTAGGACATAATCTTTGTACTCTTTAGCTAATTCTTGTGATTTCATTTTATTCCCCCTTGTATAATGTAAATATGAAATATTTTCTATATTTACTTATTTTTTAAGTTATATTTATATTAAATACTGTGGATTAGTTTAAGATCTTAGATCTATTTTAACTTATATTTTTATTTATTGATATAAAATTATTTATTATCTTTTGTTATGTAAGTGTTAGTGATATCTATATAACCAGTTTTTTTCATAACAAGCCCTTTTACATTTTTATTCATTCCCAGATTAAGTTTAGGAAAAACTAAAGTGTAATGGGGAAGGTCTCTTTGAAGTACATCCTGTACCTCTTTGTAAAGAAGATTTCTTTCATCTTCATTTACAGAGTTTCTTGCTTTATCCAAAAGTTCGTCAGCTTCTTTAGATACATAGTTGCTTCTGTTAGCTGAACCATTTCTCTGTGAAGAGTGGAACATTGGGTATAGAGCAGCGTCAGCATCTCCAGAAGATACATTCCATGAGAAAAGGTACAGTTGTTTATTTTGCTCTAATGTTTTTGAAAGGTAAGTTCCCCATTCAAAAACTTCTATTTCAACATTTATCCCAACAGCTTTCAGCTGATCTTGAATGATGACACACATATCAACTCTTGTAGATTCATCATTTACCCATAATTTTATATTGAAGCCATCTGGGTATCCAGCTTCTTTTAAAAGCTCCTTAGCTTTCTCTATATTTACTTCATAGATATTAGAGTCAGGATTGTATCCAGCTACTACAGTAGGAAGTGTTGAATTTGCCAGAACAGCAGCACCTCTGAATACAGCTTCTGCAAGAACTCTGTTGTCTACAGCATAAGCAATGGCTTGTCTTACTCTGATATCAGCAAATAATGGATTTGTCTGATCAAAAGCAAGGTAAAGACTTGAAGGAGCTTCCACTTCTACTAATTCAAGCTTCTTGTGATTCATAACAGCTTCTCTGTCCATGATACCAATATCGAAAGCTACATCTATTTCACCAGTTTCCAAAGATATCATTCTGTTGCTTACTTCAGGGATATTTTTGAAAACTACATTTTTTATTTTTGATTCACCTTTCCAACTCTCAGGGAATGATTCAAGAACTATTCTGTCTCCTGTTATCCATTCTTTGAATTTATGCTGTCCAGTTCCTACAGGATTTTTGAAAATATCATCCCCAGCCTCTACAGCAGCTCTTTTGTTGATAATAGAACCATTAGTAGTAGATAGATGTTTTAGCAAAGGACCAAAAGGTTCTTTTGTAGTTACCTTTACAGTGTTTTCATCAATGATGGCAACTTCTTTTATTGGATTAAAAAGGTATGAAGCCTGTGGAGAAGCTATTGCCCTGTCAAGAGAGTACTTTACATCTTCAGCAGTCATTGTATCTCCATTGTGGAATTTAACTCCTTTTCTCAAATGGAAGATCATGCTGTAGTCGTCTACTCTTTCCCATTTTTCAGCAAGCCCTGGTTCGATATTAAGATTTTCATCCATAGAAGTCAAAGTATCAAACATCATCTGCATAACTTTGTTTGAAACAGTATCAATACTCTTTTGAGGGTCAAGAGTTTTAGCATCAGATTTTTGAGCTATAACAAGAGTCTCTTTTAAAGCAGTATCATTACCAGTTTTCTTTTCAGCAGCAACAGTTTTTCCAAATCCAACTAATACCAGTATCGTTAGTATCAATCCCAATGTTTTTAAAATTTTCTTGTTCATTTTTTTCCCCCTTAAATTTTGTATAAAAAAAAGCAGCCCAGTCAGGCTGCTCTAAATATACTTTTATTTATCCTAAAATAATCATTTGACTTATACACTCATAACCAATAAGGGTTCCCTATTAATTACGACTGATATCAATAGGAACACAAAAGTTATTAAAACTATGAAAACTAAACCTAACATCAGAGATAATTGTATATATATTTCTTTTAAAGTAAAAGTAAAAAAAGTAGTAAAAGTAATAAAAATATACAAATGCTCTAAATTCTAAGTTAGTTCTTAACATACCCTGTGTCCTCCTTTTCAAAATGATTACTTCTTGTAGAGGATTGTAATACTAAAAAAACGAAAAGTCAAGAAATATTTTAAAATATTTTTTAATCTTTATTCTTATCTAAGAAATCAAGAGCATATTGAGCATAGAATGCTACTCCACCTACAAATACATCTTCATCTACATCAAATTTTCCATGATGATGTGGATATGTAGTGCCTTTTTCTTCGTTTCTGGCACCTAAGTTGCACATAACTCCAGGAACAATAGAAGAAAATTCAGAAAAATCCTCTCCACCAGTAGCTGGAGGAGTTTCTACTACATTTTCTTTTCCTACTATCTTTCCAGCTGCTTCACGAGCAATGGAAGTGCAGGCATCATCATTGATAGTTATTTTTACTAGATTAGAGTATTCCATTTCAGCAGTTGCTCTATATGCTTCAGCAGTAGCCTTAGCTATTCTTTCAATAGCTGCTGGAACTTTTTCTTTAAATTCTGGGTTATAGTATCTTACAGTCCCTTCAATAACAGCTCTTGGAGCTATTACATTGAATCTAGTTCCTGACTGGATAGAACCAATTGTTACAACCAGAGGATCAAAAGGGCTGAATTCTCTGCTGACAAGAGACTGTATATTCATAACAACAGCAGAACCAACAACAACAGCATCTATTGTTTTTTCAGGTTCAGCACCATGTCCTCCCTTTCCAGTTACAGTAATTTTAAAATAGTCAGCAGAAGCTGTCTTTGCACCAGGGTCAGCATTGATAGTACCAGATGGAAGTCCACTGGAAATATGCATTCCCATAACACCATCTACACCTTCGAGAGCTCCCTCTGCCACCATAGCAGCAGCACCTTTTCCAACTTCTTCACCAGGCTGGAAGAAAAATTTAACAGTTCCATTGATTTTATCTTTCATTTCATTGAGCACCATAGCTGATCCCAGAAGCATAGCTCCGTGAGTATCATGTCCACAGGCGTGCATAAGCCCGTGAACTTTTGAAGCATATTCTTTTCCACTTTCTTCTATTACAGCCAGAGCGTCAATATCACCTCTCAGAGCTACAGTTTTTCCGGGATGATCACCTTTGATAGTTGCTATAACCCCAGTACCGGCTATGCTTCTGTTTTCAATACCAGCTTTGTCCAGCTCTTCTCTTATCCTCCTTGAAGTGTTGTATTCCTCCATACTTGCTTCAGGATTCATATGAAATTCTCTTCTCATTTTTATTACATAATCTTTATATTTTTCTGCTAATTTTTTAGTCTGCATTTATTTTTTCCTCCCAGCTGGTTCAGCTTTTATTTTTCAACATATGCTTTTGTTAAATCAACATATCCATTTTTCTTGAAGATCATACCTTTTACTTTAGTACTTTTTGCAAGGTTTAATTTAGGATAAACTAAAGTGTAATGAGGAAGTTCTTCTTGAAGAATATCCTGTACTTTTTTGTAGATTTCAGTTCTTTCATCCTGATCTACTGAAGTTCTTGCTTTATCTAAAAGTTCATCAATCTCTTTGTTAGAATAGAAACTTCTGTTACCAGATGCTCCGTGCTGGCTAGAGTGGAATAAAGGATAAAGAGAAGCGTCTCCATCTCCCGATGAATTCCATGAAAGGAAATAAAGTTCTTTGTCAGGAAGAGCTGTTTTAGATACATAAGCTCCAAATTCAAAAACTTTGATTTCGATATTGATACCAATAGCTTTTAATTGATCTTGAATAATTACACACATATCTACTCTAGGACCATCATCCATTACCCATAATTGAAGGTCAAGTCCATTAGGATATCCAGCTTCTTTTAAAAGTTCTTTAGCTTTTTCGATATTCTGGTCATATTTTTTTACATTAGGATTGTATGCAGGAGAAGCTTTAGCCATAACTGAATCAGCAGCAACAGCTGAACCTCTGAAGATTGCATCTACAAAAACATTATTATCAATAGCATAGGCGATTGCCTGTCTTAATTTTTTATTTTGGAATTTAGGTACACTTTGGTCAAATCCAATGTAAAGGATAGAAGGAGATTCAACTTCAAGCAGCTCTAAATTTTTATGATTTTTAACAGCTTCTTTATCCATAAGACCAATGTCAAAAGAGATATCAGCTTCCCCAGTTTCCAAATAGATCATTCTGTTGCTTACTTCAGGAACAGTTTTGAAAGTGATCTCTTTGATTTTAGGAGCACCATGATATGAATCATTAAACGCTTCAAAAACAATCTTGTTTCCAGGAAGCCATTCTTTGAATTTGTATTGTCCAGTTCCTACAGGATTTTTAACATAATCATCCCCAGCAGCTTCTACTACTTTCTTGTTTACAATTCCTCCCTGAACAGCAGCAAGGTTTTGTAAAAGAGCACCAAAAGGAGCCTTTGTAGTAATTTTTACAGTATAGTCATCTATAACTGTAACTTCAGAAATAGGGTTGTAAAGATACATAGTTTGAGGAGAAGCAACAGCTCTTTCCAATGTAAATTTTACATCTTCAGCTTTCAGTTCATCTCCATTATGGAACTTAACACCTTTTCTTAAATAAAAGACAACACTATATTCATCAATTCTTTCCCATCTTTCAGCAAGAGCAGGAATTACATTAAGGTTTTCGTCTAATTCTAAAAGAGAGTCATACATAAGATTGATAGATTTATTAGACATAGTATCAATACTCTTTTGAGGATCAACAGTCTTAGGATCAGACTTCATTGCTACAACAAGAGTATCTTTCAGTTGGACTTTAGCAGAAGTAGCGGCAGGATCTGTTTTTTTCTCATCTTTTGATGAGGCAGAAAGTTTCATAGCACTAAATAATCCAACACAAACCAATAACATACACATTCCGAGTTTTTTAAACGTTTTATAATTCATTTTTTCACATCTCCTTAGTTATTCCCAAGGCCCCTTAGAGGGGCTTAGGATTTTTCTTTAAATAATCGATAGCATATTGTGCATAAAATGCAACTCCATAAACAAAAGAATCTTCATCCACATCAAATTTTCCATGATGATGAGGGTAAGTTATTCCTTTTTCCACATTTCCAGCTCCAAGTCTAGTCATAACTCCTGGAACTATTGAAGAAAATTCAGAGAAATCTTCTCCACCTGTACCAGCAGGAGTATGTACTACATTTTCTTTTCCAACTATTTTAGCAGCTGATTCCTGAGCAAGTTCAGCACAAGCATCATCATTTATAGTAGGTTTTACAAGACTAGAATATTCCATTTCAGCAGTAGCTCTATAAGCTTCAGCTGTAGATTTAGCTATTCTCTCAATAGCATCAGCTATGACTTGTTTGTATTCAGGTTTATAATATCTAACAGTTCCTTCCAATACAGCAGTAGGAGCTATTACATTAAATCTAGTTCCAGATTTTATTGATCCAGTAGTCACTACAACAGGGTCAAATGGAGAAAGTTCTCTGCTTACTATTGATTGAAGATTCATAACAGTAGCAGCACCTACTACAACAGCATCTATACATTGTTCAGGTCTTGCTCCATGTCCGCCTTTTCCTGTGATAGTTACTTTAAAACAATCAGCAGAAGCCATTCTAGGTCCTGGATCAGCATTTATAGTTCCAACAGGCATATCAGAAGATATGTGTATTCCCATAACACCATCTACACCTTCAAGAGCTCCCTCTGCTACCATAGCAGCAGCTCCTTTTCCTACCTCTTCTCCTGGCTGGAAGAAGAATTTAACAGTACCTTCTATTTCATCTTTCATTTCATTTAAAACTTTTACAGCTCCAAGAAGCATAGCTCCATGAGTGTCATGTCCACAGGCATGCATCATTCCGTGAACTTTAGAAACGTAGTCATGAGTAGTTTCCTCTACAACAGCCAGAGCATCTATATCTCCTCTAAGTGCTACAGTTTTCCCAGGTTTAGTTCCTTTGATAGTAGCTATTACTCCAGTACCAGCTATCCCTTTATATTCAACACCCATTTTTTCAAGTTCCTCTTTTATTCTTCTGCAAGTATTATATTCCTGCATGCTCACTTCTGGATTCATGTGGAATTCTCTTCTCATTTGTATGACATAATCGTGGTTCTTTTTAGCTAAATCTATAGTTTTCATATTGGTTCCTCCCATTTTTATTTATCTATTTTATTTTTCATTTGTAACATACATATTTTCAACACTGATATATCCATCGTTTCTGAATACCATATCTTTTACATTTTTTCTTATAGCTACATTCAACATTGGATATACTAAAGTGTAATGAGGAATATCTTCTTGTAATATTTCCTGAGCTTCCTGATACATTTTTGTTCTTTCTTCCTGATTAACTGAGTATCTTGCTTTATCTAAAACTTCATCTAATTTTTCATTTTTATAGTAACTTCTGTTTCCTGACAATCCTTGTTGAGTAGAGTGGAATAAAGCATATAAAGCAGCATCTCCATCACTAGTAGAATTCCAAGAAAGCAAGTATAATTGCTTGTTAGGCTGAGCAGTTCTTGATACATATGCTCCCCATTCAAATATTTTAATTTCAGCATTGATTCCAATGGCTTTTAACTGTTCCTGCATAATTACACACATATCAGTTCTAGGACCATCATCATTTACCCACAACTCTATATTCAATCCATCTTTGTATCCAGCTTCAGCCATTAATTGTTTAGCTTTTTCAATATCTTGATCATATTGTTTAGCTGGAGTGATGTGAGCAGGACAAGCTTTTGGCAAAGCAGAGTCAGCAGCTATTGCAGAACCTCTGAATACAGCATCAGCCAAGACTTTAGTATCTACAGCATAAGCTATTGCCTGTCTTAATTTTTTATTTTGATATTCAGGAGTTGTCTGGTCAAATCCTAAGTACAATGAAGATGGAGAAGCAACTTCTAAAAATTCCATATTTTTATTATTTTTAACAGCTTCCTTATCCATTATTCCAATATCGAAAGCGATATCAGCTTCTCCAGTTTCCAAAGCTATCATTCTGTTGCTTACTTCAGTTATAGTTCTCATAGTAATCTGTCTAACTTTTGGAGCACCTTGGAAAGCTTCATCAAAAGCTTCAACGATTATTCTGTCTCCAGGAATCCATTCTTTAAATTTATATTGTCCAGTTCCTACTGGGTGCTGGAAGAAATTTTCCTCTCCAACTTCCTGCACAGCTCTTTTACTCACTATACAACCTTGTGTTTGAGCCAAGTTTGTCAATAAAGGACCAAAAGGTTTTTCAGTAGTTATTTTTACAGTATTTTCATCAATAACAGTAACTTCAGTTATTGGCTTATATAAATAAGCAGTTTGATTAGAAACTCTTGCTCTGTCTATAGAAAATTTTACATCTTCAGCAGTCATTGTATCTCCATTGTGAAATTTTACCCCTTTTTTCAAATGGAATACAGTGTTTGTATCATCTACTGCTTCCCAGCTTTCAGCTAAACAAGGCTGAACATTCAAATCTTTATCTAGTGACAACAATCCATTGAATATCAAACGGATAGTTTTGTTAGATGTTGTGTCAATAGTTCTTTGAGGATCAAGTGTTTTAGCATCAGCTTTTGAAGCTATTACGATGTTTTCTTTATATGGTTTAGCTATTTCAGCTTTCTTAGTTTCAGTTTTTTTATCAGTAGCAATAACATTCATTCCTGTAAAAAATATAACTGCTGCTGCAACAGCTGCCACTCCGATTCTTTTTATTACTTTATTTTTATTTTCCATTTATACCACTCCCTGTGTTTATCATCAAAATTATTAAAGATAGAATTAGAAATATTTCTTCCAGCATTTAGTAATAGTGATGAACAGAGTAGTGTTGAATAGTTAGTTTTAAAGTTTTTCATTTTTATTCCCCCTAAAGTTGTTTTTTAATATTTTGTATAAAAAAAAGCAGCCAGTTAGGCTGCTTTAATAACTAAAACGACATTTTATATTTCATTCCTATATAGATAGACTCATAGAGAGTACTACAAAGAATGCAGAATATTTATCAATAGGAACTTAATATATGGCTGTACCATCCAAATTTAATTCAAGCTATATATTTTTGAACCTTTGAAAAGTCGAATAATGTTTAAATTGACCTTAACATAATTATTGGCATATGAAATTTTATTAGAACTGAGTATGAGCACTATTATACATATGACAAATATTATTATGTTAAATAAAAACATATTCTAACCTCCCCTTGATTTATTTGTTGACCAGAGTATAAACCTAAATTGAAAAAAATGCAAGGAAAATTTTTAAAAATTACAAAAAAATGATACTTACTTACCAAAAAATAAGTTGTCAACCTTTTGTGAATTAGGCTTTCCAAGGAAAGAACCTCCAACAAAAAGTATTACAGAAAAAATTATTACAGAGACAATCTGATGCATACCAATGAATTTTATATCCATAACTACCATGTAGAGATAAGATACTACACTGAATATCATAGAAACAGCTGCTCCAGTAGCATTAGCTTTTTTCCAGTATAATCCAAAGAGTATAGGACAGAAAAAAGCAGCTTCCTGCCCAGCCAGAGCAAAGAGATTTATCCACACAAGAAGCTGTGGAGGATTTAAAGCTAAAACAAAAACAATTATTCCCAGTGTGAGGGAAGTTGCCAGAGAAAGCTTTTTAATTCTTGCTTCACTGGGATTTTTTTCTATGTAGTTTATATATAAATCTTTGACAATAGCAGCTGATGACATTATTAAAAGAGAATCTACAGATGACATTATAGCTGCTAAAGGGCCGGCAATAAATATTCCAGCAAGTATTGGATACATATTTTTTATTGCAAGAATAGGGATTATTTTATCTCCGACTTCAACTCCGGGCTCTACAGCTATTCCCATCACTCCTACCAGATGCATTCCAAGCATAAGCAGACCTACAAATGAAGTTCCGATTATCATAGCTCTATGCATAGCTTTACTGTCTTTAAATCCCATACATCGAACTTCAGTGACAGGAAGTCCTAATACTCCTATTCCTACCAGCATCCAGAAAGATAATATAAAAGGTTTTGATACAGCACCTCCGCCATCAGGAGTCAGGAGAGAAGGATTAGTTTCAAGAACTTTCTTCATGATGTTTTCCATGCCGCCGCCTTTATTCAGGATTATCACAAATAAAAGCCCAGTGGCAAGAAGCATGACTATTCCCTGTATGGCATCTGTTATAGTTACAGCACGAAATCCTCCAAAAGTTGTATAGATAATTACTACAGCAGAAAATATTATAAGTCCAAGAGTATAGGAATATCCTGTTACACTTTCAAATAATCTGGCTCCTCCTACAAATTGAGCTACAATAGTTCCAATGAAAAATATGAGCATCATAAGAGATGAGAGAATAATAACAAGATTGCTCTCATATCTTGCTCTTAAAAAATCTGTTATAGTGACACCATTTATTTTTCTTGATATAATGGCAAGCTTTTTTCCCAATACTCCAAGAGTGAGAAAAGCAGTAGGAACTTGAATACAGGCAAGAAATACCCAGCTGAGCCCTAATTTATATGCTATTCCGGGACCGCCTATAAAAGAGCTGGCTCCTACATAGGAACTGATAAGAGTCATAGCAAGAACAAGACCTCCCATGCTCCTGCTTCCAATAAAGTATTCCTCTATAAACTTTCCACTTTCATTTTTGTATTTTCCCATTTTCCATGCTATAAGAAGAATAACTAAAATGTAGATTATTATTGGAATTATTATCATTATTCTTCCTCCTGATTTAAATCAATATCTTTAAAGAAAAATTTTACTGCTAAAAAAACAAGTATGTTAATGAGAAAGAGTCCAACAACACATGAATAAAAAAACCATCTAGGCAACCCTAAAATAAATTTATATTCTGAAGGGGGAATATTTTCATCAATATATCCCCAGAAATACCACCATATAAAATATATTAAATAAAGAATAATAGTAATAACGACTTCTTTGTTTATTTGTTTTCTGACATTCATTTTTCACCTCTTATTGAAATTTATTTGCTATACAAGAGGATAATATATTAAAATACAAAAAAAATCAATTTTTTTTACATACAATTAACAAAAAATATTTATCTGGAATATTTTTATACTTGGATAGATTATAAAAAAGGCTGATTCATAAGTCTGAATATTATTTTAATAATTTTTCAATAAAAGAGGAGAAAATTTTAAAACCTCTCAAATTTCAAATATTTAAAATTCATTCTAACTTTTAAATCAGCTTGTTGATATTTCTAATTTTTCAAATCTTATGCAAATTTACGGTCATAAAGAAGAGCAGCATTTAATACTACAAGAACAGATCCTACATTGTGCACAAGAGCCCCAGTGATAGGATTCAACAGTCCCATAACAGATAAAATAATTGCTGCAAGATTTATAACCATAGAAGCAGTGATGTTAAATTTTATAGTTTTTATAGTGGCTGTAGATAATTTTTTCAGATATGGAATTTTTTCTATATTATCTCCCATAAGAGCAATATCAGAAGCTTCAACAGCAATATCAGTCCCCATACTTGCCATAGATACTCCTACATCAGCAGTTTTCAGAGCAGGAGCATCGTTTACTCCATCTCCTATCATACAGACTTTATTTCCATCTTCTTCCAATTTTTTTATATATGTAACTTTTTCAGCTGGAAGAAGCTCAGAATATACATTTTCAATTCCTACCTCTTCAGCAAAATAATCTGCTGTCTGTTTGTGATCTCCTGTAAGAAGAACTACCCTTGTTCCCATATTTTTCAATTTTACTACCATTTCTTTAGCAGTAGGGCGAATAGTATCTGATAGAGCTATTATACCTATACATTCTCTATTTTTTCCTACTAATATTGATACTTTTCCCTGTTTACGAAGATTTTCCAGAATACTTTCAATATTTTCATCTAAAAATATTCCCTGTTCTTGAAGAAATCTGCTGTTTCCACAATATATCTCATTATTTTCAATTTTTGCTGCAATCCCTTTTCCTGGAATCATTTTGAAGTCTTCCATTTCCAGAAATTCTACATTCTGTTTTTTTCCATGTTCCACAATAGCTTTTCCCAATGGGTGTTCAGACCTTTTTTCAGAAGAACAAGCCAGTTTTAATAATTCATTTTCTGTTGCTGAAGAAGTTGTTATAATATCACTTATTTTCAACTTTCCAAAGGTAAGTGTACCTGTTTTATCAAAGGCAATACAGTTGACTTTTCCCATTTTTTCCAGTGCTTCTCCAGATTTTATTAAAACTCCATTTTTAGCAGCCTGTCCCACAGCTGCCATGATAGATGTAGGAGTGGCAAGAGCCAGAGCACAAGGACAGAAAACAACTAAAACAGTAACTGCTCTAATAATATCAGATGTGATAAAATATGCTGCAACAGCTATAATTAAAGCTGCTGGGACTAGCCAACCAGCCCATTTGTCAACGATTCTCTGCATTGGAGCTTTGTTTTCTTCAGCTTCTTTTACCATTCTTATAAGTTTTTGAAGAGAAGAATCTTCTCCAATTTTAGTGGCTATGATATCAATAGAGCCGTCACAGTTTACAGTACCGCAAAAAACTTCATCTCCAATAGTTTTATCTATAGGAAGTGATTCCCCTGTCATTATAGACTGGTCAACAGATGAATTTCCAAAAATTATTTTTCCATCTACAGGAATCATTTCTCCTGGGAGTACTCTCAATATATCATCTTTGTATATTTCCTCGATTGGAACAATTTTTTCTATTGTTTTTCCATTTTCTTTTATTATTTTACGTCCCTGTTGAGGGGATAATTTAATAAGCTGGCTGATACCTTTTTTTGCTCTGTTTACAGTAATATCTTCCAGTATTTCCCCTATTGCCATAATAAAGGCAATTTCCCCAGCTGCAAATATTTCTCCTATTGCAACAGATGCAACTATTGCAGTAGAGACTAAAAGTTCAGATGAAATAGTTTTTTCACAAAAAAGAGCTGTTAAAGCTCCATATAAGATAGGAATACCAGATATTATTATTGGTACCCATGCTGGATTTACAGGAAGTTCTATCCCCATAAGCATACAGACAAGACTTATTCCTAAAAATATTCCTCCTATGATTGTCATAGGAATACTGCTTAAAAATTCTTCTGCTTTTTCCAAAGTATTTCCCCCTTAAATTTTATAAATTAAATTTTAAAAATATTGATTATAACTATAATTGCTCCTATCAAAGTCATACTTCCATAAACTTTTCTGCTGTCTTTATCGTGCTTTTCTTTGATGAAAAAATGAAGTCCAGCAAGCAGAAGACAAAAACCAGCTATGATCATGAAAATAGTAAAATACATAAACTCCTCCTTTAAATAATTAAAAATTGGATGTAAAAGCGATATACCCCTATGGGTATAATTATACCCATAGGGGTATATGAAGTCAAGAAAAAAATAAAAAAATTATTTAAAATAAATTGATTCTTTTCCAGTATTTTCTTTGGTTGGAATAAAAATATAATCCATACTCTTGTATAAAGACGAAAAAAAAGCTTGATTTTTTATAAAAAATATATTATTATCTTATTGAGACTAAGTATCAATAAGGAGGTGTTAGAATGAAAAGGAATACACCGCAAAAAAAAGCTATATTTGAAGTAATAAAAGAACTAGACAACCATCCTACTGCTGCTGTATTAATGGAAGAACTGGAAAAAAGAGGATATAAAGTAAGTAGAGCCACTGTTTTCAGAGTATTGAATGAAGCTGAAAAAGATGGAATAATTACTAAGATAAGTTCTCCAGATGGAGAGGACAGATATGATCCTCATACAGAAAAACATTATCATTTGAGATGTAAAATCTGTGGGAAAATAATTGACAGTACTTATCCTTATCACGAGATTATCAATTACGAAGATGAAGATGGGTTTTTAATAGAAAGTCATAATTTAGAGTTTGTAGGAATATGTAAAGAGTGTAAGAAAAAAATGTAAGAAAAAATGTAATTTTAGGAGGAAATGCCGTGAGTAAACACTTATCAATGGATATCAGAGTTCCTATTGAGCTTGATAATCCGTCAATTATGCGTTTTGAAGAAAAATGTATTAAGTGTGGTATGTGCAGAGATATATGCCGTGATTACATAGGTGTACATGGAACATACAGTTTGAAAGATACAAATGATACAGCTGTTTGTATTAACTGTGGTCAATGTGCTAATGTATGTCCAGCAAGCAGTATCACAGAAAAATACGAGTATCAGCAGATTGCTGAAGCAGTAAAAAACAAAGATAAGATAGTTATTTTTTCAACTTCTCCTTCAGTAAGAGTAGCCTTGGGTGAAGAATTTGGAATGGAGAAAGGGAGCTTAGTAGAAGGAAAGATGGTATCTCTTTTGAGAGCATTGGGAGGAAACTATATTCTTGATACTAACTTTGCAGCCGACCTTACTATAGTGGAGGAAGCAAGCGAACTTATTCAAAGAATAACTACTGGAAGCAAACCTTTGCCGCAGTTTACAAGCTGCTGTCCAGCATGGGTAAAATATGCAGAGATCTATCATCCAGAAATACTGCCTAATCTGTCTACTGCAAAGAGCCCTATTGGAATGCAGGGTCCAACTATAAAAACTTATTTTGCTAAAAAGATGAATATTGACCCTGAAAAAATAGTAAATGTAGCTGTAACGCCATGTACAGCGAAAAAGTTTGAAATTCGCAGAGATGAAATGAAAGATGCTGGTAAAAAACTTGGAATAGAAGATATGCGTGATATGGATTATGTAATCACTACAAGAGAGCTGGCTCTTTGGGCTAAAGAAGCAGGAGTGGATTTTAAAGCTTTAGAAGAATCATCATTTGATAAAGTGATGGGAGAATCTACAGGAGCAGGAATAATATTCGGAAACACAGGTGGAGTAATGGAAGCAGCACTTCGTACAGCTTATGAGTATGTTACTCATGAAAAAGCACCTGCTGACTTATTCGAATTAAAAGAAGTTCGTGGAATGGAAGGAATAAAAGAAGCTGGAATAAAGGTTGGAGACTTAACTGTAAATGTAGCAGTAATATATGGTACAGAGAATGCAGATAAGGTTATAGAGAAAGTTAAAAATGGTGAGAAATCATATCATTTTATAGAAGTGATGACTTGTCCAGGTGGATGTATTGGTGGAGGAGGTCAGCCTAAAGATCTCGATGCAGAAAGAGATGAGATAAATCAGAAAAGAATAGACAGCCTATATAAAAAAGATACACTTACACCAATAAGAAGCAGTCATGAAAATAGTGAAATAATAGCGTTATACAAAGAATTTTATGGTCATCCATTGAGTGAGCTGGCAGAAGAAATGCTGCATACTCAATATTATGATAGAAGTAAAGAATTAGGAAAAGGAGAGGATAGTATGAAAAAATTTAGATGTACAGTATGTGGATATATTCATGAAGGGGAAACTGCACCTGAAAAGTGCCCAGTATGTAAACAAGGGGCAGACAAATTTGTTTTAGTAGAAGAAGAGAAAGCTTCTGGAAGCAAATATGCAGGAACTAAAACTGAGAAAAATCTTATGGAAGCTTTTTCTGGAGAATCACAAGCTAGAAACAAATATAAATATTTCTCACAAGTAGCACAAAGAGAAGGATTTGAACAAATAGCCGCTATATTTATGGAAACTTCTGAGCAAGAGAGCCAACATGCTAAAATGTGGTATGAAGAATTCCACGGACTTGGAAATACAGCTGAAAACTTAAAAACTGCTGCTGAGGGAGAAAATGGCGAGTGGACAGATATGTATGCTCGTATGGCTAAAGAAGCAAGAGAAGAAGGATTTGAAGAGTTAGCTGTTAAATTTGAAAATGTAGCTAGAGTAGAAAAAGAGCATGAAGAAAGATACTTAAAACTTCTTGCTAATGTTGAGAAAAACCTTGTATTCAAAAATGAGGGAGAAACTAAATGGATGTGCAGACAGTGCGGACATGTACATTATGGTGCTGAAGCTCCTGAAAGCTGTCCAACTTGTGGATTTGCTAAAGCTTACTTTGAAAGAAAAGCTGAAAACTATTAAGATAAAATAAGACAGTAAAAAATCTGTCTGAATTAAAAAAGAGGATATCTTCAAGGAAATTAGATTCAATACTTTTCTCCTTAGAGGAATCCTCTTTTTCTTTTAAATTTTTTAGTAGCTACATTCTTGAAAACTGCTCAATAGCTTTAGTAAATTTTTCAATAGTTTTTTCTGAATCTCCATGTTCAATTCCTTCACGAACACAATGATTCAAATGCCCTTCCAATATTACCTGCCCTACTTTATGTAATGCACTTTTGGTAGCATTTACTTGAATAAGAACATCTTCACATGGAATATCTTCATCAATCATTTTATCTATAGCATTTAACTGCCCAATGATTTTTTTTATTCTTACATGAAGAGTCTTAGAGTCCATACATTTTTTCATTTTTACACCATCCTTTATACTGCTAGGGGTATCTGTATTCTAACACAGGATATTTACTCTGTCAAAAATAAAAGGCAGATATTGTATAAGTGGGAAGCTACTTATTACTAAGCTTTTTTCTTGCACTTAATGATCCCATCATATTTTTTACTTTTTCTTTTTCCATAAATTTATGTCCATGTAAAAGTTTGTTTTGAGTATTAACTATTTCTTTTTTTAATTTGAAGTAGTTATCCAGCCTTTCCTGAGAAATTTCTCCTGATTCAACAGCTTTGATTACAGCACATCCAGGTTCAGAAGTATGAGTACAGTCGCTGAATCTACATTGAAGAGCAAGTTCTTCGACATCTTTAAAAGCAGTATCAGTATCTCCGTTCCAAATTTGAAGTTCTCTCATACCGGGAGTATCTATTATGAAACCATTTCCAACTTTAAATATCTCTCTGCTTGTAGTAGTATGTCTTCCTTTAGCGTCAGATTCCCTTATGCTTAATGTTTTGATGATATCTTCTCCAATTAGCTTATTGATAAGAGTTGATTTGCCAACTCCAGAAGAACCTATTAAAGCGATAGTGATATTATCTTTTAGATAACTTTTAACTTCATCAATACCTTTTTCTTCATAAGATGAAACTACATGAATGGGAACTCCAAAAGCTATAGATTCCAATTCAGATACTTTTTCAGAAATATTATCTTCTAAATCAGCTTTAGTCAGAATAAAAGCTGGAGCAGCACCAGAATCATATACCAGAGTGAGATATCTTTCCAATCTTTTTATATTAAAATCTTTATTTAAAGAAGTAACTATAAAAATATAGTCAATATTACTGACTATGACCTGTTCTCTCATATCTTTTCCAGCAGCTTTTCTGGATAATTTTGTTTTTCTTGGAAGAATATCAATTATTTGTTTTTCCTCACTTACAACAACATAGTCTCCCACTACTGGAAACACTTTTTCATATGCCATTTTTCCAGTGATTACAGCATTGATTTCCTCAGTTCCATTTGAAATTTTGTATATATTTTTTCCTACAGATATAACTCTATAATTATTCATTTTTATCTCCTTTACTATTATTTAAGTTTTTATTTTCTTAGAAACCTATAATAGAAAGGTTTAAGAGTACCTTCCTACTATAGGAAGAATACACTATCCATTTTTTTCATAAAACCACACCTCCATAAAAATCTATTTTAATTATAACATATGTAAAACAAAGTTGCATACTTATTTGATGATAATTAAAGAAAAATTTAAAATAAAAAATAAATTTAAAAACCATAGAAATAAAAGAAAATATGTAGTAAGATAAAGATATTGTTGTGGAGTGATATTCATTCAGGGGGAGAAAATGAAAAAAGAGATCATAAGATTTACAAAACTATTTATTGGATTATTTGCCTGTGCACTTGGGTGCATGATAATTTTAAAAGCAGACCTTGGGTTATCTCCATGGGATGTGCTTCATCAGGGATTATCTAAAACTTTAGGAATAACAATAGGACAGGCAAGTATAGGATTAGGATTGATGATAGTGGTGCTGGATATATTTTTAGGTCAGCCTATAGGATTGGGTACAGTATTGAATTTTATGTCAATAGGAGTTTTTATGGACCTGATACTATATTTAGATTTCCTTCCTGTTACAGATTCATTGGTATTGAAAGTGGTTATGCTGTTAGTTGGAATATTCATTTATAGCTATGGAATTTTTCTGTATATGGTTCAGGGAATGGGATGTGGTCCAAGAGATGGATTTATGCAGATACTTACCAAGAGGACAAAATACTCAGTTGGACTTATAAAAAATGTTATAGAAGTAATTGCATTTTCTCTAGGATGGCTTTTAGGAGGAGAACTTGGGCTTGGAACAATAGTTACAGCCTTAGCTATGGGGATAATTTTAGAAGTGATGTTTAAGTCTTACAATGTAGATGTAAAGGAACTTCAGCACAGAAACATAAAAGAAGAAATAAAGCATTTAAGCAAAGTTGGAAAAGTAAAATAAAGAAAAAAAGAAGCTAAAAGTAAATATAATCCAGAATTATCTTTCAACTTATAAATTACTCAAAATATGGAAAGAAAAGAATAACTCGATAAAATAGAGCTGGTAGATGAGTTCTGGGGAGAGAAAATGAGAAAAATATTATATTGTTTATTTTTACCATTTTATTTTATCTATCTTTTTATACTGACGCTTATAGAAATTATAAAAGAAGATAATGAAGAGTTGTGAAAATAAAACCAAAAATAAAAGACTACCCTCAAATTATGAAGGCAGTCTTTTTTTATTCCTCATTAATATCAGAAAAAGATTGCCCAATAATAAGGTCAAGGGCTGTATCAAGAGAATCCTTAAATTTCTTTTCTATCATCATCATCAATTTAAGTAGGATTTCTTTTTCATCATAAAGGTCTAGATATTGCATTGTAAAATCTTCGTCAGTATTTTTTTCGGCTTCATACATAAGCTCAAATACTTCAAAGAGTTTCAAGATTATATTATCTTCTTTATCTAAAGATTTCTGCTGTTTTATCTTTTCTATTCTAGCTTTTATATAATCAAGTAAAATTTCATCTTTCCATATTCTATTTTCACTGAAATAATTATCATAAAGAGAATTTCCAAGAACTTTTTCTAAACTTTTAGCTGGAAAGTATTTCCCAAAAGTTGAAATATTTAAATCTAGAGGTTCCTGTTCTATGTCATATATATCTTCTGTAAATTCTTTATCTATCATTTTTTCTCCTATACTGTAACATCTTTTATCCATTTTAAAGTCTTGTATCTGAATAATGAAGAAATCAGTTTTATAACTTCAGAAAAATCAGCTACTCCAACAAGGATATATACTGGGACTTTGTAATATGCTCCAATAAAAGCTACTGGAACAGCATAAAACCAGAGAGGAAATATATCCAGACAGAATGCTACTTTTGTATCTCCCCCTGCTCTGAATAGTCCTATCAGCAAAGTCCAGTTAATCATTTTTAAGAAAACAAACATACCTACAGTTCTCATAGTTCTTACAGCCATTATGTGAGTTTCTGGTGGAAGATGATATAATGAAACAATGGTGTTAGTCAGTCCTTGAACGAGCATCAGACTAACAATAGCCATTCCAAAAGCTATCTGTAATATTTTTCTTGAATAAGCAATAACCTTATTTTTATCTCCCTTACCAATAGTATGTCCGATTATAACAGAAGCTGAATTAGATATTCCCATGAATAATACTGATGAAATAGCAGTGATGATATCAGCTATCTGTACACAGGCAGCTTGTGTAGTTCCAAGTTTTGAATATGCAACTGAAAGAGAAACCACTCCAAGTATCCACAGCATTTCTGTAAGAAAAACAGGAGTAGATATTTTAATTATTTCTTTCATAAGAGCTTTAGGCAAGTTCAAATATGATTGAAGATTTCCTTTCAGATTAAAATCTTTTTTATAAACTATAAATAAAATAGTAGAGAGTTCAAGCATTCTAGCCATAACAGTAGCTATTGCAGCTCCTCTTTCTTCTAAACGAGGAAATCCAAAATTTCCATAGATAAGGCAATAGTTGAAAAATGTATTTGCAGTAACTCCAATGGATGCAGAGATCATAGGGATTCTAGTAAGCCCCATAGCTCTCAGGCAAAATCCTACACTGAAGGAAATTGCATAGAATGTATATGAAAATAGAGCTCTTCTTATATATGAAACACCAATAGCCAATACCTGAGGCTCTTTAGTAAAGATTCCAATTATTTTTTCAGCACCTATAAAAGTGATGATAGAGAAAATAAGTGAAAGAGTAATACCAGCTAACACCAGTTTACCTAGTATTCTTCTTATCATTTCAAAATTTTTCTTTCCAAAATATTGAGCTATGAATACTCCCATTCCACTGCACAGACCAAATAAAAAAAGGTCCAATATCCTGTAAACACTGTTGGCAAATCCCACAGCGGCAATAAATTCAGTTCCTAACCTTCCTATCATAAGATTATCAATAAAATTTAATGAAGAAGATATGAGCTGCTGTATCATTAAAGGTATTCCTATAGTAAGGAAACTTCTATAAAATTCTGATAAATCTACTTTTTCTTTTTGCATGAATCCTCCCAAGATAAATATGCTATTTAGATATTTTATCAATAAAAAATTTAAAATACAAGAGTCATAAAAAGAAAATAAAAAATTGAAAAAAAGTATTGACAGAGAAAAACAAATGTTTTAATATGTATATGTAAAAACTAGCACTCGTTATCAATGAGTGCTAATAAAAAAATAATGAATGGAGGGATATGTTGTGAATATCAGACCTATAGGAGAGAGAGTTTTAATTAAACTTGTAAAAGTGGAAGAAAAAACTGCAAGCGGAATTATTCTTCCAGGAACTGGAGACAAGGAAAAACCTAATTTAGGAGAAGTTGTCGCAGTAGGAAAGGGAGAAAAATTATCTGATATCAAAGTTGGAGAAAAGGTAGTTTATGCTAAATTTTCTGGAACTGAGATAAAGGATGGAGAAGAGAAATATCTCATTTTAAATATAGAAGATGTCTTAGCAGTAATTGAATAATCAGGAGGGAAACACAATGGCAAAAATATTAAAATTTGACGAAGAAGCAAGAAAAAAACTTGAAAAAGGTGTAAATATATTAGCAGATGCAGTAAAAGTAACATTAGGACCAAGAGGAAGAAATGTTGTTCTTGAAAAAAGCTATGGATCGCCTCTTATTACAAATGATGGAGTATCAATAGCTAAAGAAATAGAATTGGAAGATCCATTTGAGAATATGGGAGCTCAATTAGTGAAAGAAGTAGCTACTAAATCAAATGATGTAGCTGGAGATGGAACTACAACAGCTACTATACTGGCTCAGGCAATAGTTAAAGAAGGATTGAAAATGGTAAGTGCAGGAGCTAATCCTATGTTTATCAAAAAAGGAATAGACAAAGCAACTAAAGAGGTTATAGAACATCTTAAAGCAAGATCTAAAAAAATTCAATCTAATGATGAGATAGCTCAGGTAGCTTCTGTATCAGCAGGAGATGAAGAGATTGGAAAACTTATAGCTCAGGCTATGGAGAAAGTAGGAGAAACAGGAGTTATAACTGTAGAAGAAGCAAAATCTCTTGAAACAACATTAGAAGTTGTAGAGGGAATGCAGTTTGATAAAGGATATATTTCTCCATACATGGTAACAGATACAGAGAGAATGACAGCTGAACTTGATAATCCATTTATCCTTATAACAGATAAAAAAATATCAAGTATGAAAGATATACTTCCTGTATTGGAAGAAACAGTACAAGCTTCAAGACCAGTATTGATAATTGCTGATGAACTTGAAGGAGAAGCACTTACTACACTTGTAATCAATAAATTAAGAGGAACATTAAATGTTGTAGCTGTAAAAGCCCCAGCATTTGGAGACAGAAGAAAAGCTATGTTGGAAGATATAGCAGTGCTTACTGGTGGAGAAGTAATTTCTGAAGAAAAAGGAATGAAACTTGAAGAAACAACTATCAGTCAATTGGGAAGAGCTAAAAAAGTAAAAGTAACAAAAGATATGACTGTAGTAGTAGACGGAATGGGAACAAGCGAAGATATCAAAGGAAGAGTAAATTCTATTAAAAATCAAATAGAAGCTACAACTTCTGATTATGATAAAGAAAAATTACAGGAAAGATTGGCAAAATTATCTGGCGGAGTAGCAGTAATCAAAGTAGGAGCAGCTACTGAAACAGAAATGAAAGATAAAAAATTGAGAATAGAAGATGCTCTAAATGCAACAAGAGCAGCAGTAGAAGAAGGAATAGTGCCTGGTGGAGGAACTATCCTGTTAGAGATTGTAAAAGCTATGGAAAACTTCAAACTTGAAGGAGAAGAAGGTATCGGAGTAGAAATAGTTAAAAAAGCATTGACTTCACCATTGAGACAGATAGCAGAAAATGCTGGAGTAGATGGAGCAGTTGTTGTAGAAAAAGTAAGAGAAATGGAAGAAGGATTTGGATTTAATGCTGCAACAGAAAAATATGTAAATATGGTAGAAGCAGGAATCATAGATCCAGCTAAAGTAACTAGATCAGCAATACAAAACGCTGCATCAGTATCAGCTTTAATACTTACAACAGAAGTATTAGTTGCTACTAAAAAAGAAGCAAAAGAACCAGAAATGGGTAATCCAGGTATGATGCCGGGAATGATGTAATAATTAATAACTTATAATAAAAACCCTCTTCATAGATCAATGATCTTTGGAGAGGGTTTTTTGGGATTTGGTTAAAAGGGGGGGAATTATTTAACCAGATTTATAAAAAATGTGATAATAGCAGCGTTAAAGAAATCTATAAATAGTCCACCAACAATGGGGATAACGAAAAATGCTTTAGGTGATGGAAGATATTTTTCTGTAAGAGCTTCCATATTTGCAAGAGCTTTTGGAGTAGTACCAAATCCACATCCACAGTGCCCTCCTGTCATAACAGCAGCATCATAATCTCTTCCAGTGATATTGAAAGTGACAAAGTATGCAAATGCACCCATAAGAATAGTCTGTCCAACAAGCATAAGAATTAATGGAAGAGCTAATTCTTTTAATTCCCATAATTTAAAACTCATAAGAGTCATTGAAAGGAACATGGCAAGAGTAAAACTTCCAATAATAGAGATAATATCCAAGTCAATTTCAAACTTTCCAGAGTAATCTGACATATTTCTCATAATAGAAGCTGCAAACATTGCTCCTATATATGGTGGAAGTACTAAACCTAAGCTGCTTAGGAAATTTGAAATAAGGCTTCCAGCTCCCATAGCTATAACTATTTGGAAACCAGTTGGAAGAACTCTTTTAGCTGAAAGAAACTCACTTTTGCTTCCAGAATTTTCAAATGTAGAGTTACCATTTTTCTTTTCAAGCAGCTCATGCTTCTTTATAAGTCTTTTACATATAGGACCAGCAATTATGCTTCCTGCAATAAGGGCGTAAGTAGCAGTTGCCATAGCTACCATAGTTGCTCCCTGAGCACCAAACTGTTCTATGATAGGACCAAAAGCTCCAGCAGTACCAGGACCTCCAGTAGTAGCAAGTGAACCAGTAGCAAGTCCGATAAGAAGATTTATGTGAAGGAATTTAGCCATTGCTACTCCAAAGACATTTTGCAGAACGGCAAGTCCTACAGCTGCCAGCAGGAACATTAGAACGGGGATTCCAGCTTTTTTCAATAACTTTATACTTGCAGAAAAACCAACTGTTGTAAAGAAAGCTATCATGAAAACTTCTCTCAATGTATCTTCAAATATAAAAGAAAAAATACCAGTTTCATGTCCTATCAAAGTCAGTATAGAGAATATAGTCCCTCCTGTAACTGCATCAGGGATACAGTTTTCTTTTAGAAATTTGAAAGTGTTGTTGATAAATTTTCCCAAATAAAGAACTAAGACAGCTAATGCCATAGTCTGAATAGTGGTAAGATTTAATATCATTTTTGTGTCCTCCTTGAAAATATTCATTATTTTATACCGTAAAAAAAATTATATTCTAATCATATATAAAATATACTACAAGAATTAATATACCACAAATTTTATATATACTTCAAATATATAAAATATATTAATTTTAAATAAAGTTAAATTTTATAAATGTTTTGTATATTTATAAGTCATTTGTCTAAAAAAATGAAACACCAAAGAAGAGAAAAAAGAAAATATTTTTTAAAATATTTTAAAAATATTTTCTAAATAAGGTTCAAATGAGGTATAATATGTAATAGAATACTTTTTAAATAGAATGAAAAATTTAAGATATTTGGAGGGATGGGTATGGAAAAAGAAATTTTAGAAAGATATGAAATGTGGATGGCTTCGGACTATCTTGATAAAGAAGATAGAGAGGAATTGATGAGCATAAAAGGAAATGATATAGAAATAGAAAGCAAATTCTATACTGACCTAAGCTTTGGTACTGCTGGAATGAGAGGAGTAAGAGGAATAGGGAAAAACAGAATCAATAAATATAATATAAGAAAAGCAACTCAGGGGCTTGCTAATTATATAATAGAAAGCACAGGAGAAACTGGAAAGAAAAAAGGAGTTGCCATAGCTTATGATTGTAGAATAGGTTCTGTTGAGTATGCATTAAATACAGCACTTGTTTTAGCAGGAAATGGAATAAAAGCTTATCTTTTCACATCATTGAGATCAACACCAGAACTTTCATTTGCTACAAGAGAATTAAAAGCTCAAGCAGGGGTAATGGTAACAGCTTCTCATAATCCACAAGAATATAATGGATATAAAGTATACTGGGAAGATGGAGCACAAATAGTAGAACCTCAAGCAAGCGGTATAGTAAATGAAGTAAATAATGTAGATATATTTAAAGATATAAAAATGATCTCAGAAGATGAGGCAAAAGCTAAAGGGCTGCTGGAATATATAGGTAAAGAAATAGATGACAGATTTGTTGAAGAGGTAGAAAAACAAGCTATCAACAGAGATATTCCCGGAAAGAAAGACTTTAAAATAGTTTATTCTCCACTTCATGGAACTGGTAGAGTGGCAGTGCAGAGAGTATTGAAAGAAATGGGATTTGATTCTGTATATACAGTACCTGAGCAGGAAATGCCTGATGGACTGTTCCCAACTTGTCCATATGCCAATCCAGAAGATAAAGCAGTATTTAAATTAAGTACAGAGCTTGCTGATAAAATAGGAGCAGATATCTGCCTTGCTAACGATCCTGATGCTGACAGAACTGGTATGGCAATTAGAGATAATGAAGGGAACTGGGTATATCCTAATGGAAATCAAATAGGGGTTCTTTTAATGAACTATCTATTAGAGATGAATAAGAATATACCAGCTAATGGAGCTGTAATATCTACAATAGTTTCTACTCCTATGCTTGATGTAATAGCTAAAGACAAAGGAATAAAACTATACAGAACACTTACTGGATTCAAATATATAGGAGAAAAAATCAGACAATTTGAAACTAAAGAATTAGATGGAACTTTCCTGTTTGGATTTGAAGAGTCTATAGGATATTTAGTTGGTACACATGTAAGAGATAAAGATGCTGTAGTAGCTACTTTGATGATATCTGAAATGGCTGCTTACTATAATAGTATCGGTACAACTGTATATAAAGAATTAAATAAACTATATGATAAATATGGATGGTTTGTTGAAGAAACAGTTGCTATCACTAAACAAGGTAAAGATGGATTGGAAGAAATCGGAAGAATAATGGAAAATCTAAGAACACATGAACATACAGAAGTAGCTGGAAGAAAAGTTGAATGCTACAAAGATTTTAAACTTCAAGTAGAAAAAAATATGAAAACTGGAGAAACTTCAAAAATAGATCTGCCTAAATCAGATGTTATCCAATTCATACTTGAAGACGGAACTTATGTAACAGCAAGACCTTCTGGAACTGAACCAAAAATCAAATATTATATCTGTGTTGTAGATTCAACTAAAGAAAAATCATTAGCTAAGCTTGAAGAGGTAAAAGCTGGATTCCAAGCTTATGTAGATTCACTATAATTATAATGTAAATGGAGGAAAATCAATGGTAGATGGGATATATATACATATTCCTTTCTGTTTAAACAAATGTAATTACTGCGATTTCCTATCATTCAAATCTGATAAAGAGAGCAGAAAAAAATATGTAGATTATTTGCTGAAGGAGATGGAACTATATCCTTCATATAAATACAATACAGTTTATTTCGGGGGTGGTACCCCCTCTCTTTTAGATTTGGAAGATATAGAAAGAATATTGGAAAAACTGGATATAGAAGAGGGAGCAGAGGTAACTCTTGAAGTAAATCCTAAGACTGTAGATTATGATAAACTTGTCCAATTAAAAAAAATCGGAATAAACAGACTGAGTATAGGAATACAGTCATTTGATGAAAAATATTTTAGAATACTTGGAAGGATGCATTCTTCAGAAGAAGGAATAGAAACCTATTACAATGCAAGAAAAGCAGGTTTTGAAAATATAAGTCTCGATCTGATGTTTTCATTGCCAGGTCAGAGTGTAGAAGAAGTAGAAAATGATTTGAAAAAACTTTTGGAGATGAAGCCAGAACACTTTTCTATTTATTCACTTATCTGGGAGGAAGGAACTGTATTTTTTGAAAAACTGAAGAAAGGGCTTCTAAGAGAAACTGAAAATGAAATAGAAGCAGATATGTTTGAAAAAATAATAGATACAGCTGAAGAGGCAGGATATATTCATTATGAAATATCTAATTTTTCTCTGCCTGAAAAAGAAGCTGTCCATAACACAAAATACTGGGAAAATAAAGAGTATCTAGGAATAGGATTAGGAGCTTCTGGATATATTAATGATATAAGATATAAAAATCAGATGAAATTTTTAGAATATTATGATAGTATAGAAAGTAGAGTAAAACCTATTATGGAAAAAGAAATGATAACTTTAAAAGAAAGAGAGGAATATAAGTATATTCTTGGGTTTAGACTTTTAAAAAAAGGAGTTAAGCCAGAAGGGGAGTATATAGAGAAGTGTGTATCTCTTGAAAAACGAGGTTATCTTACAAAAAAAGGTGAATATTTCATTTTGACCAGAAAAGGACTTATGGTTGCAAATGATGTATTAGACGAATTTATATAAGGAGTTGAAAAAATAATGGGTGACATAAAAAAGAATATTTCAGAAATAGAAGAGGATATAAAAAAGCACTCATTAAATCCTGAAAAGTCAAGATTTATAGCTGTTACAAAATATGTAGGGCCAGAAGAGATGCTTCCAATAATAGATTGCGGAGTAAAAGTTTTTGGAGAAAATAAAGCTCAGGTTATGAAGGATAAACAGGAAAAATTTAATGAAATGGGAATAAAAGATGTAGAATGGCATTTCATTGGAAATCTTCAAAAAAATAAAGTTAAGTATATTGCTGAGTATGTAAAAATGATACATTCAGTAAATAAACTCTCTCTTGCTCAGGAGATAGATAAGAGAGGAAAACAGTATAATAGGATCATTGACGTTCTTCTTGAAATAAATATAGCTGGAGAAGAGAGCAAGGAAGGATATGATTTGGAAGAGCTGTACAAAGAACTTCCTCAGTTGATGGAACTGAAAAATATAAATATAATTGGACTTATGACTATGGCTCCATTCGTTGAAGATGAAGAGCTGTTGAGAAGTGTATTTAAAAGATTAAGAGAAATAAAAGATGAATTGAATGAAAAATGGTTTAAAGGAAAATTGGTTGAACTTTCTATGGGAATGACTAACGACTACAAGATAGCATTAGAAGAAGGGGCAACATTGATAAGAGTAGGCAGAAAGATTTTTCAATAGGAGGTTTTAATATAATGAAGAAAAAAGAAGGCGGAAAAAACTCTTTTAAAGTTTTTCAGGACTTAAAAGAACTTTTAGGGATAGATAATCCTGAAACAAATGAAATAGACGATATGGAAGGATTAGAAGGTTTAGATGAAACTGGAATAATTGAAGTAAATTCTAATGGAAAGGAAGTTGAAACATCTACTCCAAAAGAAAGCACTCCATTAAATTTAGGTGGATATGGGAAGTCATCTTCAAGTCTTGAAGCAGAATTGAATGCAGGTGGAAACTATCAGACTATATTCGTGGATCCTAAGACTTTTGCTGATTGTAAAAAAATAGCTACATACATAAAAAGTGATAAAATGGTAACTTTAAATCTTGAATATCTTGATCTTCCTACAGCTCAAAGATTGATGGATTTCCTAGCAGGGGCTATGAGCATAAAAGGTGCCAGCTTTATTGAGATTAGTAAAAAAGTATATACTGCTGTTCCTAAAAGTATGAAAGTATACTATGAAGGGAAAAAGGACAGTAAAGGAAGAACAATTTTAGATTTTGGAAGAGAGGAAAAATAGAAGTGGAAAAAAAGATAAAGGCATTGGCTCTTTTTTCAGGAGGGCTGGATAGTGCACTTGCTGTAAAAGTTGTAAAAGATCAGGGAGTAGAGGTTGTAGCCCTGAACTTTGTTTCGCATTTTTTTGGCGGTAAAAATGAAAAAGCAGAAAAAATGGCAGAGCAGCTTGGAATAAAATTAGAATATATAGATTTTAAAAGCAGACATACAGAAATATTAAAAAACCCAGTATATGGAAGAGGAAAAAATATGAATCCATGTATTGACTGTCATTCTCTGATGTTTAAAATAGCAGGGGAGCTTTTAGAAGAATATGGAGCTCAATTTGTAATATCTGGAGAAGTACTTGGTCAAAGACCAATGTCGCAGAATGCAGCTGCATTAGAAAAAGTAAAGAAACTTTCAGGAATGGATGATTTAGTATTAAGACCATTATCAGCTAAACTTCTTCCTCCAAGCAAGGCAGAACTGGAAGGATGGGTAGACAGAGAACAACTTCTGGATATTCAAGGAAGAGGCAGAGGAAGACAGATGGATCTTATGAAATATTATGGAATTGAGGATTACCCTTCACCAGGTGGTGGATGTCTTCTGACAGATCCAGCTTATTCAGACAGACTGGAAATATTAGAAAAGGATGGACTTCTTGAAGAGGAAAATTCATATCTGTTCCATTTGTTAAAAGTAGGGAGATTCTATAGACTGGATAAGGGAAAATATTTCTTTATTGGAAGAGATGAAGAAGGAAATAATAAGATAGATCAATATAAAGAACTAGGAAGTCTTCATGTAACAGGATGCCAGATAGCAGGGCCTCATATACTTGGTTATGGTGAGCTTACAGAAGAGGAAAAACAGTTTGCAGTAGATTTATTTTCAAGATATTCTAAAGTAAAAGGGAAAACAGAGATAGAAGTTAGAGTAAATGGTAATATAGTAAAAGTTCTCCCAGTGGATATTGAAAAAGTAGAAGAAAAGATAAAAGAGTTTCAAATAGTAGGATAGTAGAATAGAGAATATAAAGTAAAAAAATTAAAAGAGTCTAATTCAAAAATTACTTATATCTATTCACATCAGAGGTATATAAAGTATTTTTGTATCAGGCTCTTTTTGTATTTAAAAATTGGAGGAAAAATGAATTCTTTTGAGTCAATAGTTAATTTTGTGAATAATATTATGTGGAATAAAAATTTGTTGGTAGTAATATTAGTAGTGAGTGGAATAATATTTACTGTAAAAACAAAAGGAGTACAGTTCAGATTATTTGGACATATGATATCTCTCATAACGGAAAAAACGAAAAAAAATAGAGAAGGGATAAGTTCATTTCAGGCTTTTTGTATAAGTACAGCTTCAAGAGTCGGAGTAGGAAATCTGGCTGGAGTAGTGGCAGCAGTTTCAGTAGGAGGACCGGGGTCGGTTTTCTGGATGTGGATAGTTGCTCTTTTGAGTTCAGCCACTGCATTTGTAGAGTCAACAATAGCTTTAATATACAGAGAAAAAGATCCTCAAGGTGGATATAGAGGAGGAGCTCCATATTTTCTTACAAAAGGATTGAATAAAAGATGGCTGGGAGTTCTCTTTGTAATATTTGCTCTTATATGCTGGGCAGGAGTTTTTCAAATAATATCTAACTCTGTAACAGAATCTTTCAATACTGCCTTTGGAATAAACACAAAAACTACATCTATAGTGATTGTAGTATTGGCAGCAGCAGTTCTTTTTGGGAGAAGAGATAAGATAGTAAAGGTCTTGGATAAAATGGTTCCAGCAATGGCTGCTATCTACCTTATTGTAGTTATTTTCATTATAGTGAAAAATATAACTTTGATTCCAGCAACACTCAAGGATATTTTTGAACATGCTTTTGGTATAAAACAATTTTTAGGTGGAACATTTGGAACTGTAGTAATGCAGGGAGTAAAAAGAGGATTGTTTTCTAATGAGGCAGGATCAGGATCTGCTCCTTGTGCAGCAGCGGCGGCTGATATAGATCATCCAGTGAAGCAGGGGCTGGTACAGGCTTTGGGAGTATTTGTAGATACTATATTAATATGCAGTGCAACAGCTTTTGTTATACTTTTATCAAGAGGAGATATTCCAGAAGGACTTGGAGGAATGACGCTTCTACAGGAATCATTTAGATATCAGGTGGGAAATTGGGGAGTTATATTCACAGCAGTCATATTATTCCTATTTTCCTTTAGTACTATACTAGGTGTAAGTTTCTATGCTAAACCTAATCTGGCCTTTTTATATGATAAACCATGGCTTCAGGAAGCCTTTAAAGTTTTTACTTTGGTAATGCTTTTTGTTGGAGGAGTGAGACAAAACTTTTTAGTGTGGAATCTGGCTGATTTGGGATTGGGGCTTATGACAATAGTCAATCTTATGGGAGTTTATCCATTGACTTACAAGGCGGTTGAATCACTGAAAGAATATGAAAAAAAATATATAAGAAAATAAAAAAGTAGGTATCTCATTAGTCAAAATATAATTTTAGAGCTTTTCCAGTAGAAAGATTTCCTATTAATCTTGCTCATAAAATTAAAAATAGTAAACTCGTTTCACTCAAACATACTATTTTTTACATTTTACTTGCATCATTAATTACGCAAATCTCTCTAATTTCCAAAGCTCTAAAACTTATTCAATTTTCTTTTGAGATATCTACTTTTATATTATTATATTAATTACTATTATTCAGCTGAAGCGTCTTTTAAATCTTTGAAGCTTGTGTTGCTCAATTTCGCCTTAACTTCTTCCTGTATAGAATAAAGTAAAGAGTTTACTGGGTCAGCTTCAACTTTTTTAGCAGAATTTACATTCTTTAAACTTGTGTTGATAAAAAGATCACCTTGAATAACTTCTATCACACTTCTCAAGCTTATATCGTTTGCAGACTTTTTTAATTTGTATCCTCCTTTGATTCCTCTAAAAGATTCAACAAGTTTAACTTTGCAAAGTCTTCTTAATATTTTAAGAGCAAATTTCATAGACATTTGTTCAGCTTCACTGATCTCTCTTGCATTTGCTATTTCACCTTTATCTAGTTTTGATAAATATAGTACTATCTTTATTGCATAATCGCTTTCTTGTGTTATTTTCATTATGTATCACTCCTTGTTTAATTAAATCGTTTTATAAAATTGTATTTTTATATATTCTATTTTTTGTATTTTATGCTATAATTTAGGCAAATATAAATCATATCTGGGAGATTTTAATGGATAAAAAAACCGAATATAAGATTCTTTCACTTGCCTGCCTTACAGGAAAAATCATGTTGCAGAACGGCTCTGAAGTATACAGAGTAGAAAATCACATTTGCCAGGTAGCTGAATACTATGGAATGACTCCTCAATGTTTTGCTACGCTCACTTGTATAATAATAACTCTTAAAAATTCTGAAGGAGAAGTAATCTCCCTTGTAGAAAGAGTGACATCTAGAACTACCAATTTAGATAAAGTTTATCAAGTGTATTCTCTTATAAGAAATATAAGTGACTACAACTGTGATGAACTTAGAGAAAAACTCCTCAATATTGAAAATGAAAAACCGTATCCTTTTCTTATAAATGCAGCAGGAAACTGCATAGGAGCTGGATTTTTTACTTTCCTTTTTTCAGGGAATATAAGAGAATTTATAGCTGCCTTTTTATGCGGAATACTTATTGCAACAGCATCTAAAATTACAGATGCACTGAAATTAGGAACGTTCTTTACCAATCTCCTCTGTGGTGGAATATCTTCAGGAACAGCATGTTTATTCCTTCATTTAGGATTTATAACAGATGTTTCCATTCCAATAATTTCAACATTAATGATATTGGTTCCAGGAGTTGCTTTTATTAATTCCATGAGAGATATATTCTCTGGGGATCTTGTTACAGGACTTTCCAGACTAGGAGAAGTAGCGATGATAGGAACTTCTATAGCGGTAGGTTCAGGTATAGCATTAAAATTGCTTCTAAATTTAGGTGGTGTATAATATGTCAGTAGAAAAAATAATATTTCAAATTGCAGCTGCTATATTTACTACCTTTGGATTTGGATTGATGTTTAATATCAAACACAAAAATCTCTTTCATACCAGTATAGCTGGTGGATTGAGCTGGGCAGTATATCTTTTAGGACAGCATTTAAACTATTCTGAAGGATTGACCTTCTTCATAGCAACATTTGCACTTGCACTATATTCAGAAGCAGTTTCCAGAATAATATACACACCTGTAACAACAATATTGATAGCTGCATTGATACCTCTGGCACCTGGAGGAGGGATCTACTATACAATGTATAACCTGATCGATAAAAATTATCCCATGGCAGTCCAAAAAGGTATCCAGACTTTTATTATAGCGGGAGCAATGGCTGTAGGAATCTTTTCAGCATCAACTGTCTTTAGACTTTATGATGAGATAAAGTCCAGAGTTAATAAGAACACTTAGATTAAGGGGAATTTTTTCCCCTTTTTAACTATTTTTTACTCTGTCAGCAAATTTCTTTCCAACTGTGAATTTTAAAACTTTTTTAGCTGGAATAATTATTCTTTCTTTAGTTCTAGGGTTACCATAAGTTCTTTGCTCTCTGTGCTCTATTTCAAATTTTCCCCAATCTTTAAAAATAACTTTTTCATCTTTATCAATAACCTGTTTTAAAGTGTCAAAAAAAACTTTTACTCTTTTTTTAGCTTCACCTATATTTTTTAGTCTTCCATCTAACTTGAAAGATTCCAGATATTTTTTCATAAATTCTTTTTCAGTCATTTTTGTGTGCCTCCTTACTTGTTCCATTTTTATTTTTAAAGATGGTTCTTTTTTTTCTTAAAATGAAGTATACTATTAGTATATTCATGTTAATATAACCTATATTAACATTGTTTTGATTAATATAAAATTCGAATTTTTTTTCAAAAATAATGAAAAAAATTTCATATGTCATTTTTTGATAAGATTGTATACAAAATTTGAAAGGAGTTAAAGATGCTTAATGGGAAAAATCTGAATATTCTAGAGCTTTTATTTCAGAATAAATACACTGTTGAGGATTTATCTTCTGTTTTAAATCTCAATTCGAGGACTATACGTTATAACATTAAAGATATAAATGCAGTGTTAAATAAATGTAATTTAAATGGAATATTAAAAAATAAAGATAAATATTTTCTTGAAAAAAAAGAAATGCCTAAAATAAAAAAGCTAATTTCTGAATTTTCTTCGCTTACTTTTATTGATAGAAGAGATTATTTAATAACTAAACTTTTAATAGATGACAAAATAATATTAAGTCATGAAAGCAGAATATTAGATGTAACAAGAAGAACCTTAAATTATGATCTGGTAGAAATAAAAAAGTTTCTAATCTCCTATTCTATAACTGTTGAAGTCATACATGGAAAGGGAATTACTTTACATGGAGATGAGAGACATCAAAAAATACTGCTGCTTTCTTTCCTTGCTAAATTTATTTCAAAAGGAAAAAAGCTGAAAAATGTATTTAAAGAGCTTCTCTATTCTATAGTTACAGAAGAGGAGCTGAATGAGTATATATTAAAAGGGAATAGACTTCTTAAAAAGGCAGACAAAAATATTCAAACTTACAGTTTTTATACAATGGTAGCTGTATTTGTAGATTCTCATTTGAAAAGAAAAGAATTTGAAGATAATTATATATACCAGCACTCTTCTCAGGAATATTATGAGTATTTTAATATTGTGAGGGAGTTTATAAAAGGAGATATAGAGCTGAGCAATTTTTCTGTTCATGTTTTAACACTTATACTTACAGGAGTTTATTCATCAGATTTAGATGAAAATTTACATAGGGATATAGAGGATTTTTTGAAGGAATTAAATGAAAGATCTAATAAGGAATTGAATTTAACGGAAGAATTTATTAATAAAATTTCTTCTGTTATCAGAATATCAATATATAAATCTAAATTTAATATAGTACAGAAAAATCTTGATTTTACAGATATACCTAAATATTGCTCAAAAATATTTAATGCAATACATGAACTTGTGCCAAAATATTTTATGGAATTTGTTATGGAAGATTATATATTAATGGCAATAATTATTCAGGAAAATATAGAAAAAGAAAAATATGCTGAAAGTAAACCCAAAAGAATACTTGTGGTGGATAATACTTTTGAACAGAGAGCAACAGAAACAGTTATAAAAAAATTGCAGTGTACATATAAGATAGAGATTGTAGAAGTGATTCCAGACTATAGAATAGAATATTTTCTTTCAGAAAATGAAGATATAGACCTCATCATATCTCTTGCAAATTTAGATGATGAACCTCATGGAATACCAGTTTTAAAAATTTATCTCAGTGATTTCTGGAATGGGATAAATGTTTTAGATGAATTTAATATACCTAAAAAATATTAAAATAGGAAATCAAGGGAGTGTGAAAAAATTTTTTCTATGGCATTAGCTGTATAGATAACTTTTTTAAAACACTCTCTTACAGACTTCTCTTAAATTTGAAAATCCTCTGCAAACTTATACTGAGGATTTTTTTAATTTTTTATTAAAGAAAAAAAGACAGAAATTTCTCTCTGCCTTTCAGCTAACTATTTTATTTTTTTAGATGCTCTGAATTTTATTATTTTCTTAGGATAAATTGTCATCAGCTCTCTTGTTACTGGATTAGATATCACTCTTGGCTGTTTTGAAAGTATTTCAAATGTTCCTATTTTTGGAAATTTCACCTTACCATCTATAACTATAGCTTCTTTCAATGTTTCAAAAAATTTTTCTATTTCTTCTTTTGCCTTGTTTTGTGAAATAGGGCATAAACTCAATTTAATATATAGTTTTGTCAGTTCTTTTTTATTCATCTGTATCACCATTGGCTATTTTTATAAGGCTTTTTCCTGCTCTGAATTTTACTATTTCCTTAGGTTTAATATATTGTGCCTTTTCCCATGTTGGAACTAATACTTTTCTAACTTTCCTCTCTCTTTTCTCAAAAACTCCCCAGTTTTTCAATATTACTTTTTTATCTTCATCTAAAGCTTTCAGTAGTACGTTCCAAAATAAGTCTATCTTTTCTCTTACTTCTTTATGACTTTTAGAATTATTTCTCTTCTTGTAAAATCTTATAAATTCGCCTTCTGTCATAATTTTCTCCCTGTTATTTATATTTAAAATTTTATCCTAAATCTAACTTTGCTTTAGATATTATAATAATATTTCAATTACTATTTTTATATTATTTGCTTCTAGAACTTATATTCTATCTTAAATGTAGTCATTGTATCTCCTAATGTGTCTGCTGAAAAACTTAGTGTTCCTAATAATTCATCTTTAATTTCATATCTTGCTGAGATTACTACAAATCCTACTCCTAAATCATGTTCTTTTACTGGTTTATTATATTTTGTATAACTTCCTGTTCCTATTGTGAATTCATCTCTCCAATCTTCAATAGGCATCAGTTCTTTTTTATATTCTAAGTATGTACTTATACCAAAATTATTTTTCCCTTTATTTTTTCCTAGTTCATAACTCTTATTCATAAGGACTCCTAAATTTACTTCATTTGATATTCCTATTTTTTCTTTTACTTCTATATTTCTATCTGAAGTTAAATCTGCTCCATGTTCCTTTATCTTTTCATGACCAAATACTGTTGTCTTCAAACCAGCTGTAAACTCTGAATATGTCAATCCTTTTATATCTAATTCTCTTACATATTCATTTCTCATATTTAAAGTATATGATTTAAAATTATCTCTTTTTCCATTTCTATCCATAGAGTTAAATGTAAGCGTACCATTTAGATAATTTCTATATTCTGATATATCACCCAATGATTTTGTATAATTGTGACCTGCAAATACACTTGTTTTCTTCATATTACTATTTCTATTTTTATAGTCTAATTTTGAATAATTCATCCCGATCATATAGTTTTTATTATTTTGAAGTATAAGAGTAGTGCTTTCCAAATCATATCTGTATGTTCCTGAAGCATGCGAGTCAAGGTCTTTATCTGAATTTAAATGAAATATACCTATTTTACTTTCATTTTGTGGGTTGATTATCACTGCGTCAAAATTATTTTCCTTATTAAACTGTCCGCTTAGATATGTTCTATCTGCATTCATAACTTTTTCTTGATTTTCCAACAGTACTTTTCCTGATTCAACTATTTGTCCATTAAGATTTGCATATTCAAACCCAAGTAAATTTTCAAGTGATTCTCCCTCTGATACTTTCCTTGATATCATTTCTGAAAACTCTTTATTGCTCTTTGCAAATTCTGAATCCTTTCCATATACAGCATTATCAAGTTTTAACTCTTTTATCATTCTTCTTGTATTACTGTCTTTTTCTAAATTTTCTATATTTTTAGTTTTATTCATTACAAGGTCAATTACATTTTCTCCATTATCTCCTTTTCTTTCTATTGTAGAAATTTCATATACACCTGAAGATGTAAGATTTTCAAGTCCTGATATATTTCCTTCTTTGCCATTTCCCCCTGCTGTAATGAAATTTTCTTTAGAATAGATATCTCCCTTTCCTGTTTCTGCCATTATCTTCATTTCACCTTTAAGGTCAAAATCTCCTGCTGATCTATAGCCTGCTTTAGTAGATGAATTCACTCCCTCACCAATAGTTAATGCCTCTAGTGAGTCTTTTAATTCAAGCCACCCATAATTATATACTTTCCCTCCATTAGTGGCTCTCATATATGCTGTATCCATTCCATTTTCAACAGTTCCTGTTAACCCAGTAACTACAATGCTTCCATAGTTAAATGCCTCTGAATCTTTTCCATCTGCCCACATTCCTGTTCCCATATTTTCAATTGTAAGATCTTTATTATCAACTTCTATTATTCCATAATTAAATCCTTTTGCTCCATCTGTTATTTTCATTCCTGCTGTATCTTGTGTTTCGCCTTTTACTCTTATCTGACCATAATTATGGATTGAAGTACTTGCTCCAGAACCTACCTGTCCTATTGAAGTATCTGCTTCAGTATTTATTATTCCATAATTATATATTTGAGAATTTACATTTGTAGATGAAATACTTTGCCCTATTGCCTGTATAGTTGAATCAATATCTATATTTCCATAATTATATAAAGAATTTTCTTTTATATCTTCACTTGAAGTTGTACTTATTTGTCCCCATGACAATGAATTTTCAAAATTACTTTTTATTTTTATTTCTCCATAATTTATTACAGCTCCTTTTACTTCAAATGTAGTACTTCCAACATTTCTAGGTTTTGAATATTGTCCATAGTTATTTTCTGCTGCTGTTAAATCAGTAGTTCCTTTTTTATTTTCTCCTTCTATATTTATATTTCCATAGTTATATATTTCTACTGTGGCATATCCTAAACTAAACCCACTTGCAGATTGACCTACATTTATTCTGCTTCTTGATTTATCAGTATTAAAAACTCCACTTTTTACATTTATTTCACCATAATTATATAAATTATGCCTTATATTTGCTCCTGACGAAGATTGACCTTCATTTGTAGAATAATTACCACTTATTCCAGCATTATCTCCATTATTACTTGTAATTATAATTCCATAATTATATAAATTTCCAGTATGATTAAAATCTGTTCCTACATCTATCATTGCATAACGTGATTGGCCTCCTACATTTCCTCCTCCTATATTTTCTATCTCCATAACACCATAGTTATATGCAAAAAAAACACTCTTATTTTCACTTAAATATTTAGTATCAGACTCACTTGTACTCATATTTTGTCCTGAAACCCCCGAGTTATTAGACTGATGGATTCCAGTTATTTTTATCTTTCCATAATTATATGCTTCTCCAAGTACTGCACTCCCTGATATATATTGACCACTATGTACTCCAATTTTACTATTTTTATTATCAGCTTTAGTTTCTATTTCTCCATAATTATATATATGTACCTTATCATGTCCTCTTAACGTGCCTTGAGCACCATAACTTAATGAATTTGCATTATTAATTCTCCCCTTGTTTACTAAAAGTATTTCAGATATTATTTTATATCCAGAATTCTGTTCAGAAACTATATCATTTGTTTTATTTATATAATTTCCATTTCCATCTCCATTTATTAAATCATCAATTGGAATAAAATTATTATATTCATCCAGCTTATTCTGCCCTATTTCTTTTAATTTATTTTCAAAATTTCCAACATTATCACTTGAATTAACTATTTTATTTTCTTTGTTATATTCTTCATTATACTTGTTAAGTTTTGTAACAGTTTTTATATCTATATCTTCTAAATTTTTCATTCCGTTTTTATATAAATTCTGTTGTCCTTCACTATATAAATGGCTTTTTATTTCATCTGAATTCCAATCATTTTTATTTAATATTTTAATTATATTCCCAGAATCTACATATCCTAATCCATTACTTGATATAAAATGGTCATTTTGCTTTCTATCATTCAATGCCCAATTTTTATCATACTTATTTTCTATCCCATCTCCATCAAAATCTCCATCTGGATTATATATATCTGCTATTCCATCTCCATTTTCATCTTGTAGACCTACTACTTTCCATTTTTTTTCTTCTTTATTCCATTCTCTTTTTAATATTCCAGTATACATATCTATTGAATCTTGCTCTAACCCATCTTCTACTATTCCATCTGGGTCATGTTCCCATGGTATTTCATCTTTTTTAGGTGGTATCACTTCTGGCTCTGGAGGTAATTCTTCTCCATTAATGTTTTCACCTAATTTTTTCTTTCCACTCCCCTTTTCAAATGGCCACAACCATTTTATTTCTTCATCATAGATTGCTTTCTTTTTCAGTGGAATTTCTTCTGAATATACTATTCCACCAGTTAAGATATACCCTATGATAACCCCTAATGTTATATTGATACTTTTTTTCTTATTTCTATTTTTTATTTCCTTCATTAGCTCTTTAATCATATTTCTCTCCCCTTAATTTTATTTTTATTATATTTTTTAGTTCAGAAAAAAATAAGTGTTCTTATTTATGTATAAAAGCGAATAGTAACAGCCTTACTTTAGGCCATTTTCCTAATCTCATTTTTTTAATCTTTATTTTTTTAATCTAAATTAATTCTTGACTTTTTTAAATTTAAAGATTATAATTGTATAAGAAAAAAGTTCGCTTTTATACATAAATGCGAACAATGATGAGTTGTTTAGTTTTATAGAAATTTTCCAGTTCGCTTTAAACTATACTCCTTTGCTATCTTTTATCAGTTGATTTAAAAAAAGATTTTTCTAAATCAGTTTTCAAAATAAAAATCCCCAG
>OLSH01000310.1_pt1 | contig 48661 bp, 48 predicted proteins | sample 1643221 | NCBI WGS metagenome assembly OLSH01 (sample SAMEA3136681, study PRJEB25190) | human gut metagenome | biome: human gut; feature: human-associated habitat; material: faeces | place: Austria | collected 2013 | reverse complement strand
TTATTCCATTTTTTGTTCCAATGATTTGTGACTCAACTTCTAAAAGTGAATATTCTGTTTTTAACAGATCAGTTTTTGTGATAAGTCTTAAATCCAATTGTGCTTTTTGTTTATTGTATCTTGCTTGCAGTTCTCTTTTAGAAGATTCCAAAGCCTCTAAATCTTTCTCATATTTAACAATATTTGAATAATTTTGAATTGTTTTTAGTCTTGTATCTCTTCTTTCACCTAAATATAAAAGATTAGCTATAGTCTTATAAGCTTTAGCCCCTTTTATTCCACCAAGAACAGCTCCACCTTGAAATAATGGCTGTGATATAGATATAGTCTGAGTATATCCACCTTTTCTATCTACCTGATCCTCCCAACCATGTCTATACATTTTACGCTCAGATTCTCCTCTAGTGTATGTTCCACTATATACCACACTTGGTAACGCATCCTTAAATGCCATTCCTACTCTTAATTTTGATACTTCAACATCCTTCTCAGAAATTTTAATTTCTTTACTATTCTCCAATGACATTTGTATAGCCTGGTCTAGAGTAATCTCTCTAGCGAACACAGAACTACTTAATATTAAAAGTAATCCCAATATTTTTTTCATTACTACCTCCTAAATATATATAAATAATCTTTAAAACTATTTTAATATTTTTAAAATACATGTATAAATAAAATCTATTCCCTCTTCAAGTTTTTCATTATTCATTTTTTCTATTACAACATCAAAATCTTGAATAAAAATATTTTCATTATCACTTTTGTCTAGAAAAAAACTTACTACCTTAAACTCTCTTATTATTGCACTGATAAGTTCTGAATATCTTTGAAACTCTTTTTCCTCTGCATTAAGTTCTTTTTTAAATTTTATAAGCAGCTTCTTTATAAATTCGATATTTATCTGCTCTATCCTTTTTAATATTTCTCTTATTTCTGGACCTAAAGCTTCTATATTTTTTATCAAACTTATTAGCACAAGTTCTCTTTTCATACTTTCGTGAGAAAATTTAAGTCTTACCAGAATAATATTCTTTAAAGTTTCTTCAAAAGAAAGACTATTCTCAAGAATATTATCCTGTTTCTCCATCATTTCTTCTATTTTTTTCTCTGCGATAGTCTTTAATAATAAATTCTTTGACTTAAAATAAGTATAAAAACTTCCTTTAGCTATCCCCATCTCATTAGTTATATCTTCTACTGAAGTGTGAGAATAACCTTTTTTAAGTATGAGCTTAGTTGCAGATTCCAATATCTGCTCTTTTTTCCCTATGACTGGCATACCCTACTCCTTATAATTTTTTTGACCAACAGGTCATTGGTAAATTTTACACCTTATTGACTAATAAGTCAATCTTTTTTTATCATTTCAAAAAATAAAAAAAATTAATGTTGTAAAATTTAGAAAACTAAGAGTATTAGCCGAGTAGAGAAAATTGTTTTCTAAGACAACATTAATTTTAAACTATAAAGCTACTTGAGGGTCAAGAACTTTTTTTAATTAAATTTTATTGTAAATATAACATAATTTTTTTCTTTATCAAATACAAGGCTATGTTCTAGATTTAAACTTGTTAATATATTTTTTACTATTGAAAGACCTAAACCTGCTCCTCCATATTTTCTATTTCTAGATGAATCAAGTTTATAAAATGGTCTAAATATATTTTTAAATTTTTCTTCTGGAATAAACTCAGAGCTATTTGATATTCTTAAAATCTTATTTTTAAATTCTATTTTGATAATCTTCCTATCATCTACATAAGTAATTGCATTTGTAAAAAGATTATTTAAAATAATAGATATACGATATTTATCAGTAAATATTGACTCATCACTTATATCATTCACTAATTCTATATCTTTTTTAATAAAATCAAGGTTATATTTATTTAATTTTTCTTCTAGAACCTCTTTTAATTGAAATTCTTCATAATTTTCATCAGAAAAACTAAACTCATACTTTAAATATGTATTTAAGTTCTTAATAAGTTTATCAAGAAATATTCCTTCATTATATATAATAGAATATACATTTCCTTTTTCTTCATTTGATATTATATCATCTTGAAGAGCTTCTATATATCCATTGATTATAGCAATAGGTGTTTTTAACTCATGTCCTATTGAACGCATAAAATCTTTTTCAAAATTTATTAATTTCTCTTTTTCCTTTAATTCTATTTTCATTTGCGAATTTAAATTATTCAACTCATCTATATTATTTTTTAGTTTTTCAGACATTCCCTTTAAATTGTTTCCCAGAGTTTCAAATTCATTATTATATTTAAAGTCGATATTTGATGAAAAATCTAATTTTGATATTTTAGATGATATTTTTTCTAAAGTCACAATAGGATCAGAAAAATACTTTGAGAAAATATATGCTAAAACAAAAAGTATTGGTACTATAAAAGCTGACAAGTCCAGATAAAAAGATGACATCATTTTGGTTACTACATTTGGAACTATAGTTGGAGATATAATCACCAAAAATTCTGTATCTGATATTTTCTTTATAAGAAGAAAATAATTAAGAAAATCTGTCATGCTTGTCAGTCTTATTGTATAATCTCCTGTATGGAGCTTTTCTAAATTAGCTTTTATTTCAGTCTTATTAAAGTAGTTAAAAAGTTCATTCTCCTTTTTAGACTGCAAAAAATTTATATATGCAATTTTTATATCTTTATTTTCTTTACTGTCTATTATTTTATCCAAAGGAATATCTTTAATAGAAATCTCTTCAGATACTTTTATAAGCTGCTCTTTTGTATTTTGAACTATGTATTTATCCATGTATAAAAAGTTAAAATAATATATTACAATTAATGGAAGATAAGAGATTACAATAAATGCAAAGAATATTTTATAAAAAATTTTTTTCATTTACTAGTTGTTCCTCCTAATTTTTTATTTCAAATTTATAACCTATTCCTCTAACAGTTTTTATGCATTCTTCTCCCAATTTTTTTCTCAGATTTTTTATGTGTGTATCTATTGTTCTGTCACTTCCTGGGAAGTCGTATCCCCATACCTCTGTAAGCATTTTATCTCTGCTTAAAGCAATTTTATGATTTTTTATAAGGTATATCAGAAGTTCATATTCTTTAGGAGCTAAAATAACCTCTTCTCCATCTACTGTCACTGTATGAGATGTATCATTAATAATTATTTTTCCTAACTCGATAATATGATCTGTGTTATTGCTTGTATTTTTTATAAGAGCTTTTATTCTTGCTAAAAGTATTTTATTATTAAAAGGCTTAGTAATATATTCATCTGTTCCTATTTCAAAACCAAATAGTTCATCTTCATCATCATCTCTTGCAGATAGTATCATAACAGGAACTGAACTATATTTTTTTATCTCTCTTAAAACGCTCCACCCATCTTTTTTTGGAAGCATTATATCAAGTATCACTAAATCAAATGGTTTTTCATAAAAAAGTTTTATTGCTACTTCTCCATCTTCAGCTTCTGTAACATCGTAACCTTCCTTTAGAAGATATAACTTCAAAATATTTCTTATTTCCATTTCATCTTCTACTATTAAAATTTTTTTCATATATTTATTGTCCTCCCATTTTTATATCTTATTTTACATCTTTATTTTATTTTTTTCAAATATATAAGAAAAAAAGAGTTAACCAAAATAAAAGCTTTGGCTAACTCCCCTTTATAATGTTGGTTAGTTATGATTGTCCTAAGTTGTAAAGTAATAACCTAACTTACTAGAATGAAGCTCTAAATCCTGCAAATACAGTTGGCTGCCATCTCCAGTCTCTAGCGTCACTTTTAGCAGTGATTGCCCAGTTTCTATATTCTGCTCCAGCTGCTGCATATACTTTAAAGCTTGGAGTTGCTTGATAGTTTACTTGAACATATGGTAATGCATATAATTCATAGTCTTGTTTTTGATCTAAAGCACCAAATTTTTTGTATTGAGACCAGCTGTAATCATCATATCCACCTTCGAAGTTGAAATCAATTGTTACATCTCCATTAGTGTATAGATTAGTTGTATTATAGATATAAGCCTCTACATCGATTGTAAAGTTTTTATCTTTTATTTTGTTTCCTCTATCAAAAGTTTGATCTCTTCCATAGAAGTGTTGAGTATTATACATATTGAACTCAAATGAGAATCCCCATGGTAATTCAAAGTAAGTATATAAATCTGCTCCTACTTGATTATCATAATTGTCTGCTTGGTTAGCAGCATCTGCATTCCATTGGTATCTGTATTTTGGTGCAACAACGAAGTTAGTAGTTTTTACAAAATCGTTATTGAACATATACTCAGCAAAATTAAATCTTGCTTGGTACTCTAATTCTTGATGCTTATCTGTATCTTCTCTGTCTCTATAGTGGATTCTTGATGTAAAGTTAACATTAGAATCTCCTATATTTCCGTGATTATAGAAATATCTTAATCTACTATCAGTACCTGATTTTCCAAGTCTGTCAGAAGAATCATTTCCATAATTTCTGATTCTGTATTCGAAAGATTGGTTTTCAGTCATGTTGATTTTTCCCATTAACTGAGTTCTTCCATATTTTGTAGCTCCTGCCCAGTCATTTTCATCAGAAGTTTGATTTTCAACTTCTCCATACCATCTGTATTGTAGATCTACATATCCATTTGGTCTGAATCCTACTGGTGCTCTGTCTCTGTAGACAATAACTTCTTTTTCAACGATTTGTACTGGTGCTTCTGTTACTACAACTGGAGCAGGTACAACTTCTTTAGCTTGTGCCATTGCTGCAACTGTTAAGAATGCACCAACTAACAATAAAGATTTTTTCATAAAAAATACCCCCTATTTTCTATATTTTAAATTATATATATCGAAATATATAATAATTTACATCAAAGATGACAATTTACCTAATCTGGGAAACTGGTAAATCATCATCTCATTCTTGGGAAGAGCAATAATATATAAAAGATTAGCAACTTTTATAATATTTCTCTTATACAAAGAATATAATATAGAAAAGTGAAGAAAATATGTTTTATTAGTGTTTATCAACAGAAAAAACTCTTTTTAATAAAAGAGTTTTTCCTTTTATATAAAATTCTAGACTTTTAAAGTTTAAAAAGTTGTCTTAAATCCTACAACAGCTGTTGGCTGCCATCTCCAGTCTTTAGCACTTTTTTGATTTATATTTGCCCAGTTTCTATATTCTGCCCCTAGTGAAGCATATACATTAAAGTTAGGGCTAACTTTATATGTTGTTATAATTTGTGGATAAGCATATAATTCATAAGTATTATCATTGTAAGTATAATTTGTAGGATCTTTTAAATCTCCTTTTTCATTTATAGCTGTTCTTAACACTTTTTCTGAGTTCCAGTTGTATGGATCATATCCACCTTCAAAGTAGAAATCTACATCTACTTTATCATTTGTATATAAGTTAGTTGTATTGTATAAGTAAGCTTCCATTGTTAATCCTGTGTTGTCTTTAACTGTGCTGTGTCCATTAGTATATTGACGTTGTCCATAGAAGTATTGGTCACCATATAAGTTAAATTCAAATGAGAATCCTAATGGGAATTGATGCATTGTATATAAATCAATTCCTAATCTATTTTGATAATTGTCATTGTTAGATGCCCAGTAATATTTATATTTAGGAGCGATTGTAAATTCAGTAGTTTTTACAAAATCATTGTTAAATAAATAATCTGCAAAATTAAATCTTGCTTGATATTCTAATGATTGTGCGTCATCTTCAGCTTCTTTTCTGTACTCTATTCTAGATGTTAAATCTACATTAGAATCTCCTAAATTACCATGATCATAGAAATATCTTAATCTTGTTTGAGTTCCATCTTTTCCATTTTGTTTGTCATTAGAAGAAGAATTCCAGTCATTATATGATCTGATTCTGTATTCCAAAGCTTGTTTCTCAGTCATATTGATTCTTCCCATTAATTGTGTTCTTCCATAATTGTTATTGACACCATTGTTTTTGTAATTAAGTTCTTCAGCTTCTCCATAGAATCTATATTGTAAATCTAGATATCCATTTGGTCTGAATCCTTGTGGTTCTCTGTCTCTGTAGACAATAACTTCTTTTTCAACTACTTGCACTGGTGCCTCTTCTACAACAACTGGAGCAGGAACTATTTCTTTTGCCTGAGCCATTGCTGCAACTGTTAAAAATGCACCAACTAATAATAAAGATTTTTTCATAAAAATACCCCCTAGTATTTGTTATATAAAGCATAAGAATACGACAACCTGGGAAATTGTCACATTCTTACAGCTTTAGTTTAAGAGAAAAATAATCATGAGATAATTAGCAACTCTCATAATTTCTTGTTTTCTACACTATTAATATAATAAATTTCAATGAAATCTATGTGAAAAAGGGGAGAAAAGTATAAAAAGATGTTTTTATTCTTAATTTCAGAATTTTATCATCCATCTACTCTGTGTACAGACATAAAATCAACAAAATACTAAACAAAACAAGTTTTTTATTTTTCAAATAAAATTATGTATATTTTTTTTGTATATTTGCCATCTGTTTGTCACAATTAATTTTTAGATTCAAAGATATAAAAGGTTTTAAAAAGAAAATAAAATATTTTTTTAGTTTTCTTATTTACTAAACTTTTAAAAAAAATACATTTTTGTTGTATTAAACACATAAAATATCAAAAAATAATTTTCAAATTATATATCCCTATTAAGTTTTTTATAAAAAATATATAAAAAGTTTAGTTAAAATTATAAACGAATAAATAAACATAAAATTTATTTTTGAGAAATAATGTAACTTCAACTATCTCCATAATATAAGATTTTTTCTTTCACTATATACAGAATGTTAAAATCTCAAAATTTTTATTCAAGCAACAAATACAAAGTATTATTCATATTGACAGCAAAAGTTGCAGCCACTATAATTAAAAATAATATTCATATCAATGATTGAAAAGAGGTAAAACATATGCAAAAATTAATACTCCGTCAATTTCACAATGCTGATATTATATTGTTTGAAAAATGGCTATATATACCCCATGTAGCTAAATGGTATCATGACCCTTTGGACTGGATTGATGAAGTCAAAAAAAGAAATAGTGAATTCTCGTTTTTACATCATTTTATAGTAGAATTAGAAGGGAAACCTATTGGTTTTTGTCAATATTACGAATATCATCATAGTGGTGAGGATTGGCATGGAAACATAGATATAACTAACACTTATAGTATTGATTATTTAATTGGTGATACTGAATATCTTGGAAAAGGATATGGAACTGCAATCATTAAAGCTCTAATTGAAGAAATTAAATTGCACAATAATCCAAATCGTATCATTGTCCAGCCAGAGCTAGAAAATAAAGCTTCGTGTAATACACTGTTGTCTTGTGGCTTTTGCTTTGATTCAAATAATGAAATTTATATTATGGAAATTTAAGTCATACACTTTATGAGGGCATATTTTATTGCATAACAAAACGGGTATATCGCCGTTTAGACAATACACCCGTTGCTTTACACTTTGTATGGCAGCTACTCTAATTTAGTTTCTCAGTTGATACTATTTTATTGGCTGCTGCTAAATAAGTTCTTTTTTAATTTATTAAATTGTTTCTGGTAATGACAATATAGAAGCTACAATAAGTTTTGTTCTTTCAGCAAAAGAACTTATTACTGCTCTTTCTCTTATTGTATGATTTTCATATCCCTGAACTCCCATTGCACAAATAGTAGGTATTCCCAAAGCTACTGTATAAGCAGCATCTGATCCTCCGCCAAGGAAGCAAGGATATGGTATTCCCAAATCTAATTTTTCTGAATTTTCTTTTACTATTTCAAATAATTTTTTATTCTTTTCAGTTTCATCCATAGAGTCAAAAATAAGTATTTCTTTCAACTCTGATTTTGTTCCTTTTACATATGATTTTTCTGTTACTTTTTCCAAAAAATCTCTTATAACTTTTATATCAGCAGCTTTTCTATATCTCACATCAATAGTTAAAGTACAATTTTCAGGAATACTTCCTACATTAGTTCCACCATTGATTATCCCCACATTATAATGAGTATTGTTATAATCATTTTCTTCTTCTATTCTAAGAATTTTATACGCTGCTTCCTTTATTGCACTGATACCATTTTCAGGTTCATTTCCTGCATGAGCTCCCTTTCCATGAATTTGGATTTCAAATCTTGCTGCCCCTTTTCTCCCTACAACTATTCTTCCATCAGTAAAGCCTGTTTCACAATCTATCGCTATTTTAAATCCTTTTGCTTCCTCCAAGAAAAATTCTTTTCCTTTTCCTTTTGTAGTCTGATGTCCTACTTCCTCATCTCCTGAATATGCAAGCTTTACAAATTTATCATATCCAATATGATTTAAAACTCTTGCAACAAAAGCCCCTATTACAACTCCACCTTTACAGTCGAGTACCCCAGGTCCATAAACCATGTCATTTTCTTCATCTATCTTTATAACTTCTTCTCCAAAGCTTCCTTTTTTATGCACAGTATCTAAATGTCCAATTATAATTGTTTCAAGTTCTTTGCTTCCATTATCAAAATAAGCAGTTATGCTGTTTCCCCCACTACCATAATCAAATACTTGTGTTTTCATTCCAAAATCTTTAAGATTTTTTTCTAAAAATCCAACTGCTTCATTTATTCCTTCTCTATCTAAAGATTGGCTTTCTATTCTACACAAATCAAACCATAATTTTTTCATCACTTCTTCTTCTTTTGCAATAAATTCAAAAGCCTTCTTTAATTTTTTTTCCATACTCATTCCCCCTTGATTATTTTTAAGTAATAATTATTTAATATAATACTCTATTTTTTTGATATGTAAAGAAATTTTTTAATTTTTTTCTGAAAAAATATATGAAGGATGATACAAACCTGTTGGTGGATAGTATTCATCTCCTAGATAAACAAATCCCAGTTTTTTTATAAGATGTGCTGAATCTTTGTTCTTAGGATTATGTCCAGCAAAAAGAGATAAAACTTTTAAAAAATCAAAGGCATACTTTATTATTTCTCTGCATGCTTCTGTTGCTATTCCTTTTCCCCAATATTCTTTTTTTATATGTATTCCCATTTCTAAAATATTTTTTTCTTCATCATATGGTCTCAATCCGCAGCATCCTACAAATATCTCTTTTTCTTTTAAATATAATGGAAAATACTGAATCCCAAACTTTTTATAATTTTCTATTTCCTTCTCAAGTCTTTTTTTTATCTCTTCTTCATTCATTTTCCCAGAAGCAGTTATCAATTTCGTTACCTCTGAATCTCCCCATAGTTCCTTTGCATATTTTATATCATTTTCTTCCCATACACTAAAAAGCAATCTATCTGATTCAAGAATTTTCTTTTTCATTTTCCCCCCTAGAAAAATTTTAATTTTCTTATTATATACTTTATTTTTTTTATTTACAACAAAAAAGAGGAGGCGAACCTCCTCAATATAATTATACTTTTTAGATTTTACACTGTTTTAAATTATTTATTACAGCAAGATTTTTTTCTTTTTTCTACAAGTGAATCAAATTTCATATCTTTTAGCCATTCAGTTAATGTCATTCCATTCAAAGAATTAAAGCCGTTTGTTGGTACAGCGTTTCTTGCAAGGCTTACATATGGAGCACATGTTAGAGATGTTCCAATCTCTCCTGGTTTCATGATAGTATAAGCAAATCCGACATATGATCTTTCAAACAATACATCTGAATCTTGTCCACAGCTTACTACTGACCATACAACTGATTTTCTATGCTCTTCCAAAAATTCTTTTAATTCTTCTGCATTGTCATTTTTAGTCCATAATCCAGCATCTTCTATAAATAAGTCTGCACAGTTATCTCTGTCAGCAGAAAGTGATAAAGCTATAAAGCACCATACTCCATAAGCTTCTCCTTCTTTTAATGGTCTGTCTTCTTTAGGTCTGTATGCAGTAACTCCTTTATTAGCACAAATAGTATGAGCTCCTGGAACAAGTGTAAATCTTCTTTCTTTTTCAATACCAAAAAGTTCAATTCCTGCTTCTAATAATGGTTTTGCATCATAAACTGGTAATTTAGATCCATCAAATTGTGTAGCTTCTAAAACTGGTTTAATTTTGTTAGCTGCAACATCATCATGAGCTGCTAAATCATGCCCCCATACTTGTCCTGCTATTCCGCAGAAAGATGAGGCAGTAAGCATATTTATTTGTCCTACATAAGCATCATTTATTTCAGCTCTGTCATAAGATACTATACCATCTAATAAAAAGTCATCAGTTTTTTCTACTGTTCCTACTGATACTTTTAATACAGAAACATATCCGTTTCCTTGAGCTCCTGGAGCTCCATATCCATCACAGTAATTTTCATAAGGACTGATTGCTGTCTTATCGATTCTTGGTGCACGTACTTTACTTTCTTTTTCCATTGTAAAACCTCCGAATTTTAATTTAATTTGATTTAATCTATGCTCTAAAGACTGACTCTTTTAGTAATTAATAGGAATAAAGCTATAATCGCTATTATTGTCAACCCTATTGCCAATATTTTTTCTGCATGAGTAAATGTACTTTCATTTGCTGCTTTATTTTCTTTACGAGCTTTATCAAAAACTAATATTCCAATTGCAAATAGGATACTAGCCATTACTAAATATTTTAACCCTGCTGCATATATAAGCCATGCTCCATAGATACTTCCTAAAACTCCTGTGATAAGGGCTGTTTTTTCTTTAATAGTTGTATTTTTAGGGAATTGTCCTGTTGCAGCTATTTTCCATAAATAAAGAGTTGATGCAATATATGCTGGAAGTATCATAACTCCAGTAATACTCAACATTACATTCCAAGCATTGCTAGCAAAATATACAAATATCATAGTAACCTGCATAGCTATACTTGATACTAAAAGAGAAAAAGATGGAGTTCCATTTTTATTTACTTTAGCAAAAACTTTTGGGAAAGTCCCATCTTTTGCACACGCATATGGAAGTTCTGCCAACAAAACTGTCCAAACTAGCCATGAACTTAGAAGTGCAATTATTACACCTATATTCATAAACCAACTACCCCATTTTCCAACTACATCTGCAAGAATAGGTGCTGTTGATGGTGGTGCTAATACAGATAATTCACCTTGAGATAAATTACCAAATGGAAGCATTGAGATAGCCATGTATGAAAGTAAACACAACAAGAACCCAATTAATGTAGCTTTACTTACTGCTGCCTGACTTTCTGCTCTATCTGAAATAACAACTGCTCCTTCTATACCTATGAAAGACCATAATGTTACAAGCATTGTACTTTTTATTTGTCCTCCTAAATTTCCTAAATCTACATCATGAAGAGATTTTATTGTTTCGTCTCCCCAGAAATTAGTGTGAAACATAGAAAATTTAAAAACAAATATAGAAACTAAGATAAATAATGCAATTGGAACTAATTTAGCTATTGTCCCTATCATATTAATACTTGCTGCTTGACGTACCCCAGCCATAATCATGAAATACATTGCCCATATTAATATAGAACCACCTATTACTGAAGGAAGATTGTTTCCTCCTTTAAAATGTGGGGGAAAGAAATAGTTCAATGAATCCATAAGAAGAATTGCATAACCTACATTGGCAAATACAGCAGAAAGCCAGTATCCCCATGCCATTAAAAATCCTACAAATTTACCAAATCCTAATCTCGCATAACTATATATCCCTGATTTAGCATCTGGAACAACTGTAGATAATACCCTAAATGTATTAGTTAAAAAATACATTCCTATACCTGTGATGATCCAAGCTATTCCTACAGCCCCTGCTGATGCTGATTGAGCCATGTTTTGCGGAAGGTTGAATATCCCTCCTCCTATCATTGCACTAATAACAAGACCAGCTAATGCAAGAACTCCAAGTTTTTTTGTGTTAGCAGTATTTTGTGTACTACTATTTTCAGTACTCATATAACTCCTCCTTTAAATTTGCTTTTAAAACTTTTATTGTTTTTAATCACTTCTAAAACGGGTATTCTAAAAAAAATAAACTTTCCTTTTTTAAATTTTTTTATTTTTTTTAAAAGGAAAATTTGTTTTTATGTGTATGACTATGACATGAGAGGTTCATGAGGTAGAAAATAATATTCCACATGAGCTTAGCTTTCAAAATATATTAAGGAGGATTAAAATGAAAAGTTTAGAAGGTATTAAATATACAACTGTTGTTATCCAAAACAGCTTTTTAAACGAAGATTCACCTGTAACAAAAAGAATTGCTCTTTTAAAAGAAGACTTAAAAGAAAGAGGAATTGAAATAATAGAAGTAAAAAACTTCAAAGAGGCGGCTGAAGAAGCAGATATCAATAAATCTATTGACTGTTTGCTTGTAGATTGGGATATCAATAAAAAATCTGCTGAAAAAGAAAAAGAATTTGTTAATTTAATTACTGTATTGCATGAAAGACAAGAAGGAGTTCCAGTATTTTTATTAGCTGAAAAAGCTGATACTACATCATCTCTTGATGAATGTACATTAAACTCTATTGATGAATATATCTGGATATTGGAAAATGATATTGATTTCATTGGAGAACGTATTTCAGAAGAGATTAAACAATATAGAGATGCACTTTTACCACCACTAGCTAAAGCTGTATTCAATTACAACAAAGTTGCTGAATACTCTTGGGCGGCTCCAGGACATCAAGGAGGAGTTGGATTTTTAAAAACTGCTATTGGTAAAAAGTTCTTTGACTATTATGGAGAAAATCTTTTCAGAACAGATACAGGAATTGAAAGAACAAGTTTAGGTTCTCTACTTGACCACACTGGTGCTTTCTTAGATTCAGAAAAAAATATAGCAAGAATATTTGGATCAGATAGAAGTTACAGTGTGCTAGTTGGTACATCAGGTTCTAACAGAACTGTTTTCCAAGCATGTCTTACAGATAAAGACACTGCTCTTATTGACAGAAACTGTCACAAATCTATTGAACAAGGACTTATCCTTACAGGAGCAAAACCAGTGTATATGACTCCTACAAGAAACAGATATGGAATAATCGGACCTATTCTTCCTGATCAAATGAAAAAAGGAATTGAAGTAGATCCTAAATATGTTGTAGTTACTAACTGTACTTATGATGGTGTTTGCTACAATGCTGCAAAAGCTGAAGAAATATTCCAAGGAAAAGCAGACTATATCCACTTTGACGAAGCTTGGTATGGTTATGCAAGATTCAATGAATTATACAAAGACCACTTTGCTATGAGAGGAAATCCAAAAGATTACAAAAATGACTCTACAGTATTTGCAACTCACTCAACACATAAACTATTAAATGCTTTATCTCAAGCTTCATTTATCCATGTAAGAAATGGTAAAAACCCTATTGATGAAGACAGATTCAACCAATCATACATGATGCATGCTACAACTTCACCACTATACGCAATAGCTGTATCTAATGATATTGGTGCTGCAATGATGGATGGAAATTCTGGTAAATCATTAATAAAAGAAGTTGTTAAAGAAGCCGTTGAATTCCGTCAAGAAATTGGAAAATTATACAAAGAATTCACTGCTAAAGATGACTGGTTCTTCAAACCTTGGAACGCTGAAAAAGTAACTGATCCTAAAACTAAAAAAGAATATAACTTTGAAGAAGCACCTATGGACCTTCTTACTACAGAACAAGACTGCTGGATAATGCACCCAGAAGATAAATGGCACGGATTTGCTAACCTTCCAGAAAATTGGGCAATGTTAGACCCTATCAAAGTTAGTATCCTTGCTCCAGGAATGGGTGATGATGGAGAACTTCTTGAAAAAGGTGTTCCAGCTGCATTAGTTTCTGCTTATTTAGCAAAATATGGAATCGTTCCTACAAGAACAACAGATTTCCAAGTTATGTTCCTATTCTCAATGGGGATCACAGAAGGAAAATGGAGCACACTTGTAAATGTACTTCTTTCATTTAAAAAACATTATGACAACAATACTCTATTAAAAGATGTACTTCCTGAATTAGTTGCTGCTCATCCTGAGCATTATGGAGAAATGGGATTCCATGATTTAGGAGATGAAATGTTTGCTTACCTAAAAGCTAACAACCCAGGAAAAGTTTTAAATGAAGCATATTCAACTCTTCCTAAATCTGAAATGCTTCCAAGAGAAGCTTATAACAAAATTGTAAGTCAAGAGGTTGAATTAGTTCCAGCTGATAAATTAGTAGGAAGAGTAACAGCCAACTCTGTTATCCCTTATCCACCTGGTATCCCAATGCTTATGTCTGGAGAAAACTTTGGAGACGAAAACAGTCCTCAAATTAAATATCTAAAAGCATTATCTCTATGGGACAAAGCATTCCCAGGATTTGAACATGAAACTGAAGGAACTCATGTAATTGATGGCGTTTATCATGTTCTTTGTGTAAAAGAAAAATAATTATAAAAAACTTTCATTATTATAGATAAAGAGGATGCTAAAAGCATCCTCTTCTTATATATTCAGCCAATTTTCTACATCTAAAACTATTTCCTGAATATCATTTATTAATTTACAAGTGTGGTATCCATCAGCCACTGCATGAGTAGCAAAGACAGAAAATGGAAGAAGTATTTTCCCATCTCTTTCATAATATTTTCCAAATACAGTTACAGGAAAAAGCATACTTGATTCGCTGTAAGTATCATTGCTGTAACCTGTAAAGCTCAGCCATGGTATAGAAGATACTGGAGAAAAATTATCCCCTCGTCCAGGCTTGCCTTTTATTCCTTTTACATCTTTATATTTTTCCATATCATTTATCACATTAGAATAAAAAATAGAAAAATCTTCTGAATACTCACTCCATATATCTGAAAAAGTCTTGTCATCTTCATGAAAAATGGTATAAGAGGGATTGCAATAATCCCAATACCCTAAATTTCCCTCTTTATCATAGCTCATTCTAAATTCTCTATTTTTATTTATTCCCCTCATAACTGCATAAATAATTGTAGGATAAAATTTTAATTTCTTTTCTTTCACTAATTTTAAAAGTTTTGTTATATCCATATCAACATTAAGATTATATTTAGATTTTATAAAATTTATGTAATAATGATAATATTCTTTCCTTTCCCAAGTTTCCATATCTATTTTATGAAACATGATGCTGCCTCCCAAAAACTATTTCTTTAAACTCTTTACCAGTTCTTTATCTTCTTCACTCACTCTGAATGACTCTCTTATTTTCTGAATAGCCTTATTCTGCGTCCATTTATCCAAAGAATTATCTTTCAAGTATTCTAAAGTTTCATCTCTGAATTTTATAAACAATGTAGAAACAAGCCATGCCTGACCCATCTGCACATAATATTCTTTATTTTCTACCTTTGAACACATCTCAAATATTTCATCTAAATATTCCTTTTCTATATAATAAGACATGAGGGTTATAAGTCCAAATCTTATCTTCCATTGATCTTTAGATTCTGCCATTTTTTTAACCATTGGATAAAAATATTCTTTCTCTTTTTTTATTACTTTCAAATTACCAATAAAACTGTCACACACTCCCCAGTTATTTATTTCATCAGTAAATTTTTCTATATATTCTTTTATTATTTCTTTATCTGCTTTGGCAAAGCCTATTACCTGACCTCTTAGAGTAATTTCTTCATAATACTTCCCCTTTTTCTGAGCAAGAAATCCTTGCCAGTCTCCTTTGGCTATTGTCTTAGCTATATCTTTCACCACTGGACTTCTTAACCCGATAACTTCAACCTCTGCTCCAATTATTTTATTATGAAATTCTCTATATTTTTCGTCCTGCATTCCCTTTAATTCACTAATAAACTCTTTATAACTTTCTTTATTCCACTTCATTGATGTATAATCCATTTTTATCCTCCCTGCTCATATTTTATGTTCTCACTTATATATATACCTTAATATTTTAAAAAAATCAAAATATCTCTTGCTAAAAATGATATTTTGGGGTAATAATTACATAAGACTTTGAAAATACGGGAGGAGTAAAAATGAATTATGTTTTAAATGAATACCTGCCACACCAAAAATATTTTGAGGATATTTCTAGAATTCCTCATGGTTCACACAATGAAAAAGAATTAAGTGACTATCTTGTAAAATTTGCTGGGGACTTAGGACTAAAAGTAAAACAGGACAAATTATACAATGTGATAATCTACAAACCCGCAAGTGAAGGATATGAGGATCATCCTGCAATTATTCTTCAATCTCATATAGATATGGTTTGTGAAAAAAATGGAGACTGCGATTTTGATTTTGAAAAAGATTCTTTAAAATTATATATAGAAGATGGCTTTGTAAGAGCAAAAGGAACTACTCTAGGAGCTGATGATGGTGTTGGAGCTGCTTTGACAATGGCTGTTCTTGCTGATAAAACTTTAAAACACCCTGCCCTTGAATGTGTTTTCACAGTATGTGAAGAAGTTGGGCTTATAGGTGCTCAAGCTCTTGATAAAAACGATTTTACTTCAAAAAGACTTATCAACTTAGATAACAGCAGTTCATTAAGTACTTATGTTTCTTGTTCTGGAGGTCTAAGATTTAGACTTAAAAAGAAATTGGAAATGGTTAAATGCAATTCCAAAGCTTACAGATTAGAAGTAAGAGGACTTTATGGAGGACATTCAGGAGGAAATATCCATCTTGAAAGAGGAAACTCAAATAAAATATGCAGCAGAGTTCTTTATCATTTAAATAAAGAAATTGGAATCAATCTTGTAAATATAGATGGAGGTTCAAAGGAAAATGCTATCCCTAGAGAAGCTACTGCTATTTTTGCTAGTTCAGGTGATGTTGAAAAAATTAAAAATATCGTTGCTGAACAGAGAGAAAAAATTAAAAAAGAACTTCTGTACAGTGATGCTGGGCTTACTATAGAAATTTATGAAGATAAAACTGAAAAAATGTGTTCAAAAGATATAAGCGATTCTATAATTACTATGTTCTATATGCTTCCTAACGGATTTAAACACAGAAGTATGGTAATTGATGGGCTTACAGTTGCTTCTCAAAATATGGGAGTAATCAAAACTGTAGACAATGAAGTTATCTGTACATATTCTCTTCGTGGAGCAATAGAATCATATAATGATGAAGGTATGGAAATATTAGTTAACTTCTGCAATTTATTTGGTTTTGAATGGGAGAGCGGTTCACGTTATCCAGCTTGGGAGTATAGTGAAAATTCTGTTATGAGAGAAATCTTAAAAACTGTATATAAAGATTTTTATGACAGAGATATCCAGATAAAAGCTACTCATGGTGGACTTGAGTGTGGAGTATTCAAAAAAATTATTCCTGACATTGATATAGTTACATTGGGAGCTGAGTCTTACGATGTCCATACTCCTAATGAGCGTTTGAACTTAGAATCATTTGACAATACATATAAGCTTCTTGTACAATATTTAGAAAATCTTTAGGAGGTAGTTATGATAGAAGGAAAGAAAATAATTCTGCGTGCTTATAAAGAAAGTGATATAGAAGTCTCTTTCAAACTTATAAACACTTTAAACATAAGAACAATGCTTGGAAGAGTTGATGTCTTTCCTTTCTCTATGGCTGCTCAAAGAGAATTTATAGAAAAAACTATGATTAACAGCGGCCCTACTTTTAATTTTGCTATTGAAGAAAAAGAAAGTGGAAAATATATTGGCGGATGCGGAATAAATTCTTATGATGCTAAAAATAGAAAAGTTGTTATCGGACTATGGCTTGGAGAGGAATATCATGGAAAAGGTTATGGGAGTGATACTCTTAGAACTCTTTGCAGTTTTATCTTTGATGAAATGAATATCCATAAAATTGATCTTGATTATTTCAGTTTCAATGAAAAAGGAAAAAAATGTTATGAGAAAGTTGGTTTCAAGCAAGAAGGAATAAGACGAAAAGAGCTCTTCAGATTTGGAAAATATCATGACATAATTGAAATGGGACTTTTTAAGGAAGAACTTATTTTAAAATAGGGCTTAAAGAAAAAGGAAACTCTGATTTGAGTTTCCTTTTTTATATTACCATACATAATTTGCTGCTTCAGTAAATCCTCCTGATGTAGAAAAATATTTTGCATCTACAGGAGTGTCTTTATACATTAAAACTTTTCCTTTTGTACTTTCAATAGCTTCTTTTGCATCATCATTTTCAACCTGATTATTATACACCTGACTTTCAGTAGTATCTTTTACATGGAATCCATCATTCTTATATCTGAATTTCAAATAATCACTCAAAGCATAAGTTCTAGCTGCAATAGCCTGAGCTTTAAGTGCTTCCACTCCAAAACTTTGTGGCATTTCACTAGGGACTACCTGTTTCAAATAATCTTCCATATAGATTTCATTTATTATTCTGATACCCCTGCTGGCAGTTCTTGAAGGTTTCAATTCCATAATTCCACGATAGTTAGGATTTATTGTGTGCATCTTTTTTATTCCATCTAAAGTGATGTAGTATCCTGTTCCCTCAATAACTACTGGGTTGACAGTTTTGACTCTTTGCTTTCCATTTACTTTTATAGAAAGTTTTTTTCCTTCATTAACAACTTCTATTTTTTGTCTTACAGGCACATCAATTTTAAATCCTGAACCTGTTATTTTTAATTTTCCACCACTATGAAGAACAACTCTTGTATGATCCAATCCTCCATTGCTGTTGCTTATTCCAACTCTGATATTTTTATCTACACCTTTCATGCTGTACATATTTTTCATATCAGTATTAGGATAATATCTTTTCAAAACATCTTTATATGAATAATTGTAGTTTTTAGTCAAATCATAAGCAGTCCATTGAGGCATACCTACTCCATGACCATTTCCTCCTCCATATAGAGTTACATTTCCAGAGCCCTTTTCTATAGAAAAATAAGCTGATGGTAAAAGAGTTATATTATTTCTTAGAGCTTTTGCACTATAGCCGTTGGCTCCCCCTTTTGTTCCATACAGAGGAATAGTTCTATTAGTTTTTGTACTATTTTTATCAGCAGTAAGAAGCTTTCTTACATTTAACTCTTTAGATACTAGAAATTTATTTTTATTAGTAGTTATCAAAAGATAAGTTATAACCCCTGACCTTCCTCTTGCAGCTACTTCTACATCTTTTACATCTCCTATGGCTGCTGCTGTTATAGGAAGAGATTTCCATTCACCTTTGCTCAATGTCATTACATCTCTTGGTCTCACTTTATATACCATAGGCAGATTACGAGCTACTGAATTTTTAAATTCTTGCTCAGTAAATGTTATCTTCCATCTCCAGTAATTAGAATTTGAACCATACCCTGTTATAGTTGTATCTTTAAAAAATTTAAGCATCTCTTTTTCATTATGTTTTTTAAAGAAACTATACCCATGCTCTTTCAATACATCATTTCCCGGCACTAGATATTCAACAGATCTTCCTTTAAAGTTGTCTGGAATTGGAAGTCCTTTTTCTTTGAAGAAAGTGTAATCTAATTCATAGTCAGCATCTGTGTGTTGTGCCTTTTGCGGTTTAGAACTTGTAAATATTCCTCCGAATCCTCCTCCAGAAGAAGGTTTTTTAGAAGGTGTAGAACTACATCCAGCTATGGAAGCTGCCATTAATGCTACAAGAAATATTTTGCTTAAATTTTTTTTCATAAGTTTTGTTCCCCCTGAATGATGTTATTTTATTTTTATGTTATGTTCAGTAATATATTTTCTAACTTTATCCAGTTCTTCCTGAGTATCAACTCCTATTATTTTATATGGAGTTTCTATAACTTTTATTTTATAGCCGTTTTCCAATACTCTAAGCTGTTCCAAAGATTCTGAAAGCTCCAGAGGAGTAGAATTCATTTTTGAATATTCCATTACAAAATCTCTTTTATATCCATATATTCCTATATGTTTGTAATAATTTTTTAAATCAAGATTTCTTGGATAAGGAATTACACTTCTTGAAAAGTATATTGCAAAATCATTTTTATCAGTTACTACTTTTACAGAATTTGGATTTTCTATTTCTTCCATAGTGCTTAATTTGTGCTTTAATGTACTCATTGGAATAGATTTATCTTCTAAAAATGAATCAATTATAGAATTTATCATATCAGGTTCTATTAAAGGTTCATCCCCTTGAATATTTACAATAACATCATATTCAGAGTATGTTTCACAAACTTCTGCTATTCTGCTGGTTCCATTAATATGATCTTTTCTTGTCATGATAACATTTCCACCAAAAGATTTTACTTCTTTTACTATTTTTTCATCATCTGTTGCAATTACTACATTATCTAATTTCGACAAAAGAGCTCTTCTATATACCCATTCTACCATTGTATGACCACATATATCTTTCAATGGTTTTCCCTCTAATCTTGTTGAGGCATATCTCGATGGTATAACTCCTAAAAATTTCAATTTACATCCTCCTTCAAATTGTGTAAAATAAATATATCAATATTCTTATTATACCTAAAAATAAAAGAATATTCAAAGAAAAAATATCATATTTACATCGGAGGGATTTTATGAAAATGAAAAAAGTTTTATCGTTGGTATTTTTGGCTCTTTTCCTCATCTCATGTTCTAGTACTCCAATTACTGGAAGAAAACAGCTTCTTTTAGTAAATGAAGAGGAAACAATTCAAAACAGTTATACTCAATATGCTCAAGTCATGAAACAAAGTACTGTTTTGAATAATAACGATGCCAAACTTGTAAAAAAAGTTGGAAACAATATCGCCAAAGCTGTAGAGAAATATTTTGAACTTCACCCTGAGCAAAGAACTTCTAAAGTTAAATACCAATGGGAATTTAACCTTATAAAAAATGATACTCCTAATGCTTGGTGTATGCCTGGTGGTAAGGTTGCTTTCTATACTGGTATTCTTCCTTATACAAAAGGTGAGCAGGGAATTGCAGTAGTTATGTCTCATGAAATTGCCCATGCAATAGCAGAGCACAGTAGAGAACAACAAAGTCAAAGTATGGTGCAAGGTGGAGTTGGAGCTGTTCTTCAAGTTGCATTTGGAGTTCCTCAAGAACTTTATGGAAGTGCTTCTAATTTAGTTATGCTTGGATACAGCAGAAAACAGGAAACTGAAGCTGATGAACTTGGACTTATCTTTATGAAACTTGCTGGATATAATCCTAATTATGCACTTACTTTCTGGGAAAGAATGTCTTCTGCAAGTGGTGGAAAACAATCACCTGAATTTTTAAGTACTCACCCTAATGATAAAACTAGAATAGAAAACATCAAAAAATTCTTAAATAGTCCTACATTTTTAAACGTAAAAAAATAAAAACAATTTATTAAGAAGGGAAATATAAGCACATGGAAATTTACTTTATCAGACATGGAGAAACATTATGGAATACTTTAAAAATATTTCAGGGAAGATCTGATTCTCCACTTACAGAACTGGGAATATCACAGGCAGAAAAACTTTCGGAAAAACTAAAAGATATTGAATTTACAGATTTTTATTCATCTCCTATGGGAAGAACTATTCAAACAACAAAAATTATTATGGGAGACAGAAAACAGGAAATAAAATTCATTGAGGAATTTAAAGAAATCTCTATGGGAGATATTGAAGGAATTCCTCGTTCAGAATTTGAAGAAAAATATCCAAAAGAATTTTATGATTTTTTTAATAATCCTGTAGATTATGATCCAAAAGTTTATCATGGAGAAAATTATTATGAAGTAATAGAAAGAGTAAAAAAAGGATTAGATAAGCTTTTATCGTATCTTAATGACAGTGACAGAGTTGTTGTTGTTACTCATGGAGTAACTCTAAAGGCTTTGTTTCATGCCATAACAAAAGAAAGAATGGATGTATTAGGAGCTGCTAAAGTTCCACAAAACACAAGTGTTTCAATAGTAAAATATAAAGATGGAAAATTTAATATAGAAGTTTTTTCTGATACATCACATTTGGACTAACACAGGAGATTAAATTATGAAAGGTATAAAACTTGTACTGGCTTCTTTTTCAGATTCTTTTAGAATCATTAATGAAGCTAAATTAAAAAAATATTATTTTCTGCCAGGAATCATTGGTATTTTCTTATTTGTAGTCTTGATATTTTTAGCAAATTTACTTTCATTTGGAATAATGAGTTCTTTAGAATCAATATTCGAATTAGAAAAATATCATGCTTTAGTATCTATTCTTATCAAAATACTAATATGGGTGGTAGCAGTTTTTCTCTACTATCTTGTATATAAATCATTACTGTTACTGCTCTTATCTCCAATACTTGGATATGTTTCTGAAAGAGTAGACAGTCACCTTACAGGAAAAAAATATGATTTTACAATTAAAGATAATATGAGATTTTTAATGAGAGGGGCTGAAATAGGATTTAGAAGCTTTATTAAACAGCTTGTTGGAACATGTGTTATCATGCTGTTGAGCTTTGTTTTTCCTATAAATTTATCTATTCCTCTGCTTATATTTTTGCTTCAGGGATATTTTACAGGATTTTCATTTATGGACTATACTTTAGAAAGATATGAATTTTCTCCTAAAGAAAGTCTTGAATTTTTAAAAAAGAAGAGATTTTACTCTCTTCTATGTGGAAGTATATTTACTCTTCTATTTTTCATCCCCTTCATTGGGATATTTCTAGCTCCTCTTGTTACTTGCGTAGCTACTACTAAAGTAACTCTGGAACTGATAGAAAGAGATAAATTTCCAGAAGTAATAGATTAATATAAATATAATTTTAGAACTTTTCCAGTAGAAAGGTTTATTATTAATTTTGTTCTTAAAACATAAAAAAATAGTTAAAGGATTACAACAGTTCCACTGTTGCATCTCAGTAATTATAGCAGTTAAAATTTTAACTGCTTAATTACTGGAAACTCACTTCATTCAAACATACTGTTTTTTTACGTTTTACTTACTTCATTAATTGCATAAACCTTTCTAATTTCCAAATTTCTAAAATTTAATCTAGCTTTTTATAGGTATCTCTCTTTTTATTTTATCTAAAATATTTCATTCCAAAGGCTACTACTATCAAAACAGCTAATATCACCAGCTTTATTTTTATTCTTTTTGTATTTCCATCTTTTCTATTAAACATAATTCTCTTCTCCTTATCTCAATTCATCAATTACTTTTTCCAATATTTCTATTCCCTCATCTATCTCTTTTTCATTACATTGAGCAAAACTTAATCTTATATAGTTATATGATTTTTCTGAAAAAACTACCCCTGGAAGTATTCCTACCCCTCTTTTAGCAAGTTTCATATACACTGCTTCCCCTGTTATTTCTTTTGGAAGTTCTATCCAAAAACACATTCCACCTTTTGGTCTGTTGATTTTTATGTCCTCTATTTTTTTAAGTCTGTGATACATATATTTTTGTTTTTTATGAAATTCTTTTCTGGATTTTTCTATATGTTCATTCCATATACCATTTTCAAGAAAATATTGAAAAACTCTCTGATTCAATCCTGAGTTAGAAATGTCACTGGAATATTTCCCTGCTAATACAGAGTTTGCTATTTTTTCTGGAGCTACCATAAATCCAAGCCTAAAGCCAGGCATGAACACTTTAGAATAGCTTTTTATATATATGACCCTATCATTTTTATCATAGCTTTTTATACTTCTTATTTTTTTTTCATCAAAATATATATCAGAGCTGCAATCATCTTCTATGATGTAGAAATTATATTTTTCAGCCAGATCTAAAAGCTCCACTCTCTTTTTTTCTGAAATTGATATTCCTGTAGGATTATGAAAAGTAGCTGCTGTATATATAAATTTTATTTTATCTCTCTTTAAAATACCTTCCAGCTCCTTTAAGTCAAGCCCATCTTTTTTCATTGCTACTCTTTCTACTTTTGCCCCATTATTTTTAAAGCTTATAACTGCCCCTTTATATGCAGGGTCTTCTGTGACTACTATATCTCCCGGATAAATCAATATTTTACTCAATATATCTATCCCCTGCTGAGCACCTGACATTATTTGAATATCTTTTATCTCTACATCTATCCCATCAGCTTTCAGTTCTTTTTTTATAGTCTTACGAAGCTCTAGATAACCTTGTGGATTTTCATAAAGGAGAGCTTTCCCTCCATCTCTGTCTAAAATATAGCTGATAGCTTTTTTCAGTTCTTCCACAGGAAAAAAATCAGCATTAGGAGACGCAGTAGAAAAATCTATTCTGTACTCAGAAGAAAAATAACCATATCTGAATATTTCATTTTCCATATGATCTTCCAGATAAAACTTTTTTTCTCTGTTGTATTTTACATAAGCTCCGCTCCCTCCACGAAGATATATATATCCATTTTTTTCCAGCTGTTCATAGGCCTTTACCACTGTTGAAATACTCACTCCTAAATTTTTAGCAAGCTCTCTTATAGAAAATATTTTTCCTTTTATCTCTCCATTTTCTATCATTTCTTTTAATTTATAATAGAGCTGAAGATATATTTTTTCCCCATTCTCCATAGGCAGTTCTATTTTCATTATTCCTCCAAGAAAAAATTGTAACGGTACACTTAATAGTTTTTAGAATTGAATAATTTTATATTTTATGTGATACTATCATTAGAAAATTAATTTTTTAATAGATTGTATCGATACTCTTATTATAATATTAATCAAAAAAATAATCAATAAATATATGGAGGGAAGAATATGTCAAGATATGATTTAAATAAAAACTTAGCTCAAATGTTAAAAGGTGGAGTAATAATGGATGTAACTACAGCTGCTGAAGCTAAAATAGCTGAAGAAGCTGGCGCCTGTGCTGTTATGGCATTGGAAAGAGTTCCTGCTGATATAAGAAAAAATGGCGGAGTAGCAAGAATGTCTGACCCTAAAATGATAAAAGAGATACAGGCTGCTGTTTCTATTCCTGTAATGGCTAAAGTGAGAATTGGTCACTTTGTAGAAGCTCAAATACTTGAAGCTCTTGAAATAGATTATATTGACGAAAGTGAAGTTCTTACTCCTGCTGATGATAGATTCCATGTGGATAAAACATTATTCAAAGTTCCTTTTGTATGTGGATCAAGAAATCTAGGAGAAGCTCTAAGAAGAATATCTGAAGGAGCAAGTATGATAAGAACTAAGGGGGAGCCTGGAACTGGAGATGTTATAGAAGCTGTAAAACATATGAGAACACTAAATGAAGATATCAGAAAAGTAGTGTCTTCTCCTGAATCTGAACTTTATCATATTGCAAAGGAATTAGGAGCTCCATATGATTTAGTAAAATATGTTCATGACAATGGAAAACTTCCTGTGGTAAACTTTGCTGCTGGTGGGGTGGCTACACCTGCTGATGCAGCTCTTATGATGCAGCTTGGTTGTGATGGTGTCTTTGTTGGTTCTGGAATATTCAAATCTGGCGACCCGGCAAAGAGGGCTGCTGCTATTGTAAAAGCTGTAACAAATTACAATGATCCGAAAATTCTTGCTGAAATATCAGAAGATCTAGGAGAAGCAATGGTAGGTATCAATGTTTATTCTCTTGCTGAAGATGAGAAAATGGCTAAAAGAGGTTGGTAATTATGAAAATAGGAATTTTAGCTCTCCAAGGAGCTTTCCAAGAGCATAAAAATATCCTTGATTCCCTAAATATAGATAACTGTCTAGTAAAAACAAAAGAACAGCTAAAAGATATTGATGGGATAATTCTTCCTGGTGGAGAAAGTACAGTTATGGGAAAACTTTTAAGAGACTTTGATATTCTTGAACCTCTCAAAGAAAAAATAAAAAATGGCTTTCCTGTATTTGGTACTTGTTCTGGTATGATACTTCTTGCTGAAAAACTTTCAAACAGCGAAGTTGTACATTTAGGAGTTATGGGAATAGAAGTTAAAAGAAATGCTTATGGAAGACAGCTTGGAAGTTTTGAAACATTAGGAGATTTTAAAGGAATAGATAAAAAAGTGAAAATGGTATTTATCAGAGCTCCCTATGTAGAAAATATAAAAGAAGGAGTAGAGATATTATCAGTTGTAAATGGAAATATAACTGCTGTGAGAGAAAAAAATATGCTGGCTGTATCTTTCCACCCAGAGCTTACAGCTGATACTTCTGTACATGAATATTTTCTTGATATTGTAAAAAAAAATAAAAAATAGTTGACTTTTAAAAAAATATAGCATATACTCATTACAAGAAATAAGACTATGAAAAAGGAGGTTATCAATATGACATTATCTAACTTAAACACTGTATTCCAATATTGGTGGTGGAGCTGCACAGAAAAACTGCATACAGAAATTTTTAATGTTAGATATAAGCTTGCGTCTTTTGATAACTTTTATACTTCTGTGTAAACTCCTTTAAAATATTTGAATATATAAATCTAAATTTATATATATCATGTTTTTTGGAGCACACATGATATATATGAGAAATATCACTTGTTTTTAAAGCAATCTAACCAGATTGCTTTTTTTTATTCTTAAAGAACTTTTAAATGATACCGAGGGGGAAACAAAAATGAAAAAGAAACTATTGGCTGTGATTTTTTTACTTACATTTGCTTTATTGCTTGGAGGAACAAAAGCTATAAAATCTGAAACTTCATCAGAGACTAAATTGAAAGATACTTTAGTTATTGCTCAAAAAGCTGAAATCAAAACTCTTGATCCACAAAAAAGTACTGATTCAGTTTCTAATAAAATAATTCAGCTTATGTTTGATACTTTGATAACTATGGATAAAGACCTTAATCTGCTTCCAGGATTAGCTGAAAGCTGGGAATCTATTGATCCTTTAAATACAGTATTTCACTTAAAGAAAAATGTTAAATTCCATAATGGAGATATTATGACTGCTGAAGATGTAAAGTTTTCTTTGGAAAGAGCAAGAAGTCTTCCTCAATGTGCTTATAATTTCACTCCTATAAAAGAGGTAACTGTAATTGATGAAAACACTATCAAGATAACTACAGATACTCCTTTTGGAAGTCTTTTAAATCAACTTAGTATTACAAATTCTTCAATAATTAATAAAAAACTTGTTGAAGCTTCAGAAGATGTATTTCTTACTAACCCTGTAGGAACTGGACAATTCAAATTTAAATCATGGGATATAGGAAACAGACTTACTATGGAAAGATTTGATGATTACTATGGGACTATTTCAAAACTTAAAGAAGTAGTTATTAAGTTTATAACTGAAAACAACAGCAGAATGATTATGCTGGAAACTGGTGAAGCTGATATCTCTTTAGATATGGGAGTTATGGATCTGAAATCTATCAAAAACAACAACTCTTTAGATTATCTAGAAGTTGAAGCTCCTACTAGCCAGTTTGTTGGATTTGATACTAAAAATGAATTATTGAAAGATAAGAGAGTGAGACAGGCAATAGCTTATGCAATAGATAATAAAGCTATCACTCAAGCTATATATGGAGATTCTGCTACTCCTGGAACTTCTGTAGTTCCTCCTGCTATGACAGATTTCAATCCTGATGCTAAGAAATATGATTTGAATATTGCCAAAGCAAAAGAACTTTTAACAGAAGCTGGGTATCCTAATGGCTTCAATATTGACTTATGGGTAAGTGATGATTCTGCAAGAATTGATGCTTGTGTTATTATTCAGGAGCAGTTGAGAGAAATAGGAATCAATACTGAGATTAAAGTTTTCCAATGGGCTACTTATATCAAAATGATTGAAAATGAAAATGAAGTAAAACCTATTTTCTATATGTCATGGAACACTGCCAATGGAGACTGTGATAAAACTATGTATCCTCTTTTCCATTCATCTCAAATAAAAGGTTCTATGAATGTAACTGCTTTTGTAAATAAAGATTTAGATGATACTCTTGATAAAGCTAGAATAACAATGGATCCTAAAGTTAGAAAAGAACTTTATGGAAAGGCTCAGGAGATATTACAAGAAGAGCTTCCTCACTACACTATTCTTTATCCAAAACTAAATCTTGGAATGAGAAAAAATATTCATAATCTTATTATGAAAAATAATGGTTATTTAGATCTTACAAATGTCTATGTAACTGAGTAGTAAAACTCCCCCTCTGGAAAAATATAATGATAAAGTGTGGATGATCAAAAAAACAGATTAAAATTTCTGCTTATGAATCATCCACATTTTTTATTATTTATGATAAGATATGAGTAAATTAATCTATAAGTCAGGAGGAATTAAATGGCTTTAAAAGTTGGAATAATCTGTGCTGGAGATTCTGAGTTAGAACCTTTTCTAAACCATATTCAAAATTGCCACGTTACAGAAAAGGCAATGCTGAAATTTTATGAAGGAGAAATAAATAATATTTCTGTTGTTGCTTTATACAGTGGTGTATGCAAGGTCAATGCTGCTATTGCTGCACAGATTTTAATTGATTCTTATCATGTAAATACAATTATCAGTGCTGGTACAGCTGGCGGAATGGAAAAAAATATAAAAATTTTTGATACAGTTATATCAACACAACTTGCTTATCACGATGTAGCTGATGATATACTGGTAGAGTTTCACCCTTGGCTCCCTTCTATCTATTTTAATGCTGATGAAAAATTATTAGCTGCTGCAAAAAAAATTGTACAGAATCAAGCTGTTAATCATCCTGTTATTTTTGGTAAAATGGTAACTGGAGAAAGTTTTATTGATAAGAATATGCGGGAAATAATAAACAAAAAATATGCTCCTCTCTCTGTCGATATGGAAAGTGCAAGTATCGCCCACGTATGCTATGTAAATAATATCCCATTTATTTCAATACGAACTATTACAGATACAGCTTCTCACTCTGGAGTAGAAAATTTTGAACAGAACTGCGACAAGGCATCTATTATATCTAAAGATATAGTTCTGGCAGTTTTAGAGGAACTAAAAAATGATTTATAATCTCCAAAGAAGAGGAATTTCTAAAAAAGGAATCTCCTCTTTTTTTTCATATAATGATTAAAAGATATTTAAAAGGAGAAAATCTTATGTTTGGAAAAAATAGAATAGAAGCATTTAGTGATGGAGTAATAGCCATCATTATAACAATAATGGTATTAGAATTAAAAGCACCTCATAGAGCAGATATTTCTGAACTCTCCAGTTTATTTCCAAAATTTTTCAGTTATATTTTAAGCTTTCTCTATGTGGGAATATACTGGAACAATCATCATCACACTTTCTCTGTTGTCAATAAGATAAACGGAAAAATCCTCTGGGCAAATACTCACCTGCTCTTTTGGCTTTCCCTTATTCCATTTACAACAAGCTGGATGGGTGAAACAAACTTCTCAGAAATCTCTGCTATGATGTATGGGGGCGTTCTTTTAGCCTGCTCCATAGCATACTATATTTTAATACATCTGCTTATAAAGTCACAAGGTAAAAATTCAAAATTAAAAAAAGCTATTGGAAATGATATAAAAGGGAAAATTTCTCCTATTTTATATCTTACAGGAATAATTTCAGCATTTTTCCTTCCTGTAATTTCTTTATTTTTCTATGCTCTCACTGCTGTTCTCTGGATAATTCCTGACAACCGTATAGAAAAACTACATATAGAAGAAGAAAAATAAAACTAATAATTAAAAAAGTCAACCACCTACTGGTTTAAATAACACAGCTGGCAGTTGACTTTTATTTTTATTTCTAGTATTTTTTTAATTCTGGCATTGTTTTAGCTAATATTTCATCCATTTTATCTTTCATTTCTTTGTTAGCTTCTAATAATTTATCTACATCCCCAGTGATTTCTATTGTTTCAATAGTATCTCCCTGTGCAACTTTATTAACTACAGCTTGGTCAGCGTCAGAAACTACTTCTCCAAAAATAGTATGCTTATAGTTAAGCCATTCTGTTGGTACATGAGTTATAAAGAATTGAGATCCATTTGTCCCTGGTCCTGCATTAGCCATAGCTAATTTCCCTGGTACATTAAATGTAAGCTCTTCAACAAATTCATCTCCAAATTGGTATCCAGGTCCACCTGCTCCTGTTCCTGTTGGATCTCCCCCTTGAATCATAAAGTCTGCTATTACTCTATGGAATATTAATCCATCATAATATCCTCTTTTTGCTAAATATACAAAGTTTGTTACTGTCATTGGTGCAGCTTCTGGAATTAATTTTAAATTTATATCCCCTTTTGAAGTTTTTATTTTAGCATTTAATACTATATTTGCCACCTTTGTTCCCTCCTTAATTTTTAAATCAGCTGAACGACTTTTTCTAGAATGATAGAAAAATCCTCCTGCAATTATTAATAGTAATATCACTATTTTTACCATTTTCATTTTCTCCTCCATAATTCTATCATACTTTTCTAAAAATCATAATTACTTTTTCATAATTTTATTATATGTTTTTAACATTTCATCTTTTGATACAGTTCCGTATATTTCATACGGCCATTCAGATACCAGTCTTTTATTTAAGATATCTAATTTTTCCTGTACTTTTAATATTTTTTCCTCTGCTTTTCTGAATTCGGCTCTTACAGGCTGAAGCTTATAAATATATTCTATCTGCTCCTCTTCCTGAATTGCATTTTTCATCTCCATAGAAAGTTTTTCTTCCTCTTCCAATATTTTATCTGCTCTGTCTAAAAGTTCATACTTCGTTTTTTCAAGTTCTTTTTTCTCATATTGGAAAAATCTTTTCACTACTTCAGCTCCAGAATCACCTTTGAATTTCTCTCTCAATTCCATCTGATTTTTTATATATTCTTCCCTGAAATTATTTTCTTTCATTATATCTTCAATATATTTTTTGATAGCTGAGAATTGTTCTTCATCAAAGTTTTCAACAGCTTCTCCTGTTAAACCTCCATAAAGTTTTTCATATTTGGGTATAACATCTTTTTCAAGTATTTCTATTCCAGAGATATCTCCTATCTCCTTCAGCTCATCTATTTTTTTATTTATGGATCTGAAAACCTGTAAAATTACCTCTACAGAAAATTTTAAAATTTCATTATTTTTTACCATTTTTTCCATTACTTTCTCCATAATATTGATAATAATAGCATTTTATTCCACCATTATACAGTTTTCTGTTCTTAGTAGCTTTTCCTCCAAAGCATTTTTCAAACTCTTCATATGAAGTAATTACATAGTATGACCATTTTGGTATTCTCATTCTGCATACATCTCCAAGAAGTCCATAAAGTCTTTCTACTGCCTTTTCATCAAGAAGTCTGTCTCCATATGGTGGGTTAGTTATAAGACACCCTTGTCTTGATTCCATTTCCATATCTAAGAAATTTTTACACTCAAGAGTTATATCATCTTCTACACCAGCTTTTCTTATATTTTCTCTGGCTATTTCTATAGTTTCAGGATCTATATCTGAACCATATATCTTGACTTCTTTTTCATAATCTTCATTAGAGAAGGCCTCATCTCTCACTTCTATCCATTCATTTTCTGGAATTATTTTCCAACCTTCAGATGCAAAGTTTCTATTTGCCCCTGGAGCTATATTCCTTGCTATCATAGCTGCTTCTATAAGAATAGTTCCTGTTCCACACATAGGATCTAATAGAGGTCTCTCTCCTCCTTTCCATCTTGAAAGTCTCACAAGAGCTGCTGCCATAGTTTCTTTTATAGGAGCTTCATTTTTTATAGCTCTGTATCCTCTTTTGTGCAGTCCTTCTCCGCTTGTATCCATCATAACTACAAAGATATCATTATGTGCCTGTATTTTTATTGCATACAAAGCCCCATCTTCATAGAAATAATCTTTTTTATAAGTTTCTTTCATTTTTTCTACCATAGCTTTTTTAGCTATTTTCTGTATATCAGATTTTGAAAAAAGTTTAGATTTCACAGAACTTACCCAGCTTATAGGAAATTCTCCATTTTCTGGAATAAAATCAGCCCATTCTATTTTCTTCATATTTCTGAAAAGATCCTCAAATGTAACTGCTTTAAATTCTCCCATTTTTATAAATACTCTATCTGCACATCTTAAATGTATATTTGCTTTAACTATATCTTTTACAGTCCCTTCAAATTCTACTCTTCCATTGAATGCCCTTACATTTTCAAATCCAAGTTCTACGCATTCATCTTTTACAACACTTTCAAGCCCCATAGTACTCGAAGCTATCAAAGTTATTTTTTCCATTTTTTCTCCTTTTTATTTTTAATATTTGTACTGCCATTCTCAACTTTTTTTAATTGTGTCTCATAGATAAGTTTTATTATACCAAAAGCTGGTACTCCAAAAAACATTCCCATTGGTCCCATAACACTTCCACCAATAAGTACTGCCACTATTACCCAGAAAGTGCTCATTCCTACTGTCTCGCTTACTATCTTAGGTCCCACTATCCAGCCATCTACTGTCTGTCCTATTATCATTGCAAGGAAGAGATATCCTATCTTTGATGGTTCTGCCAGAATTACTAAAAATATTGCTATAGCTCCTGCTACAATAGAACCTACATATGGTATCATATTTCCCATACCAATCATTAGAGAGCTTAACAATGCATAAGGAACTCCTGCCAGAAATAATACTACAAAAGTTATTACTCCTACAAAAGCTGAAGCTATTATTCTTCCCCATACATAATTTAAAAGAACATTTCTTGACTGGTTAAGAAAATCACTTAAATACATACCTTTTTCTTTTCCAAAAATTATTGCTAAAATATTTTTTATAAATCTAATAAAATACTCTTTGTCCAATAGGATAAATACAGCAAGGAAAAATCCTATAAAAAACTTACTCAGAGCAATAGTCCACCATACAATATTTAAAAGAACTGATATTCCAAATTCCTGTAGATTTCCTATATTTCTTTTTAATAAGCTGATTATATTATCCTCTATCTGCTTTTCTCCAATTACAAGAAGTTCCTTATCTTTAAGATAATCAAGAACTCTTTTTATGAGGCTTCCTAACTGCTCCTGCATGTGAGGAAGTTTATTGTATAATTCTTTGAAACTTTTTCCAAGCTGAGGGAGTATCAGTCCGACAAACCCTGCAACTCCTATTATTACCAGAACAATGACAATAGCTACAGCTACCCATCTTTCAAGTTTAAATCTCTGCTCTATTTTACTCACTAAAGGTTCCAAAAATATGGAGATGAACACTGCATATATCATTGGTATAAGATAGCCGATATATGTACTGTATATATCTTTAAAAGCATCATATTTTTGAAAAAAACTTTGTACCAGTACAATTACTATCCCTGCTCCTAAAAATTTTAAAAAAGTCCATTTTTTTTCCACAATTCTCGCCTACCTTATTACGAAATCTAACTCTTCCCCAGTATCATTATTTTTAGAATCGCCCACTATCTTTATTAAGAGCCTATCAGGAACACCAATTATAACTTCTCCCGGATCTTTTATCCATCCCTGTTTTACATTTAACTTTAAAGGTGAATTGGAGGTTGTCACTCTTACCATGTCATCTTTGAATTTGACATTTACTCCTCCCAGATTTGTATCAACAAAAATATCTCTCTCTTCTTTCTGTAATGGATATACATACTGTAGCTTCCCATCTACATATATCTCTACTTTAGAAGCCTTTTCTTGAGACAAGCTTGTAATATTCATCCCTAAAGCAGCAAAAAAAAACAGAAGAAAGGAATATATGACTAGGTCTCCTATTTTAAAATATTTTGCCTTTCTTTTCATACCTCTCCCTATCTTTTATTGGAAATACCAATTTGTTCTCCCATATATACTTTTGTTTCAATTCCATTTTTAGTATTTTCAAGCAGATCCTTATCTATCTGCACTTTATCTTTTTCAAAAACAAGTATACAAGTAGATCCCCCAAAGAAAAAATATCCTTTTTCTTCACCTTTTTTTACAGATGAGTCTGGGGTATAAGTCTGTTTAATTCCTCCTACCATAGTAGCCCCAACTTCAAACATAGCTATATCTCCAAATTTTTCTGTTTCAAGTATAGAATATTCTCTTTTATTTTCACAGAATATTCTAAAATTCTTTTTGATAGCAAGAGTAGAAACTGAATAATAGTATCCATCTATTAATTGACTTTTACTTATTTTTCCATCAGAAGGGAAATGGAATCTATGATAATCTACTGGAGCCAGTCTCACTATAAGAAAAACTCCTCCTTCATATTTTTTGGCTAATTCTCTGCTTCCAAAAAATTCTTCCAAAGTAAATTTATCTCCCTTTACAAAGAGATTATCTTTTTCACTTAAATTATCAAATACCATTATTTTTCCATCTGCTGGAGAAACAAGTACATTCTCATTTTGATTTACAGGTCTTCTTCCATCTTTTAACTCTCTATAGAAAAAATCATTAAATGAAGTAAATTCTTCTACTGATTTTTTAGCTTCTTCTATATTTATTCCCGCTTCCTCAATAAAAGCTGGTATTTTTTTACAAGACTCTCTGCTGTCCATTTTTTTCCCATAATATTCTGTAAGAAATTTTTTTCTTACTATCATATTCAAAGGAAGTTCTCCAAGAGGATTATAGTACAAAAACTTCAAATACTTTTCCCCTGGTACTTTTTCTATAAGAGTTTCCCCTGTTTTTCTCTCTATATATCTTATTTTACTAAATTCCACTCTATCACCCTTTTTTTATTTTGAAATTACTGGTAATTTCATACAAAATTATTATATAATAACTATATCAATTAATTTCCAAGGGAGGAACTATAATAATGGAAAGAATCGCTCTTATAGCTCATGACAATATGAAAGATGAAATAGTTACTTTTGTAAAAGAAAATCTTGATTTCTTTAAAAATTTTGAATTAGTAGCTACTGGAACAACTGGGAAAAGAATAGCTGAAGCAACTGGGCTGACTATCCATAGATACCAATCTGGTCCAATAGGAGGAGATCAGCAAATTGGTGCTGACATCGCTCTCAACAAGATTAAAGCTGTATTTTTTTTAAGAGATCCCCTTACAGCTCAGCCTCATGAACCTGATATTTCAGCTCTTATCAGACTTGCTGATGTTCATAAAATCCCTATTGCTACTAATCTTTCTACTGCTCATTTGTTAGTAATCGCTTTAAAAAAATAGATTCATTTGATGGCTCTCTTATTTTTTACGAGAGTCATCTTTTAATATTTCTGATTGTATAGTTTTTATCATGTCATATTTTAATTTTATTAGATTTTCTGAAAGATCTACTTTATATTTGTGAGGATTTTCCAATCTTTTTCTTTCTGCTGATATTTTCTCTAAACTTTCTAAATAATATTTTTGAGAACCTAATACATCAAATAATTTTTCATACTCATCTGTAATAACTTCCCCAGCTTTTACATATGTTCTAGTAAGTTTCTTCACACTATATGATCCTTCTTTTAAATCACTGAATTTAAAATCATATTTTTCATCTCTAATAGTGATATCTTTTCCATTTACTAATTTTTCTTTATCACTGTCATTTTTCACAAGAGTTATTAAATCAGCATAAGCTAATCCCTCTTTATCATATATTCTATAAACTTCTTTAAAACCAGGGTTAGATATTTTTATGATATCCTCTGATAATTTTATCACTGGTTCATTATCTATTTCAACTATTTTGTATACTCCTCCAAAGCAAGGATTAGATTTACTTACAGCAATCTCATCTCCCACTCCATATGTATCTGCACATACTCCCTGTTCTCTCAATGATCTGATAAGTTCCTCATTCAATGAGTTAGTAAGGAATATTTTTGCCTTTGTAAGTCCTGCTTCATCCAGCATAGCTCTGCATTTTTTAGAAAGATAAGCAAGGTCTCCTGAATCTATTCTTATTCCATATATTCCAGGATAATTATCATCTATTCCACAAGCTTTAAATGAGTCTATTGCATTTCTTATTCCTATTCCAATAGTATTATATGTGTCTATAAGAAGAATAAGAGCATTTGATTTTCTATTTCTTCTATGTTTTATAAATGTATCAAAAGCTACTCTTTCAGCGTGGCTTCCCACTCCAAAAGTTTGAATATATGAGTGAGCCATAGTTCCTATACTTGGCACCCCATATTTATATTCTGTCACAAGGTTTGAATGACTTGTACATCCACCTATGATTGCTGCTTTATTTCCAGCAACGGCACTGTCAAAACCATGAGCTCTTCTGCTTCCAAAAGATGAAACCTGTACAGGATATGCTGCTCTTGTAACTCTTGAAGCTTTTGTAGCTATCGCCATCTGCATATTCATTATATTTAATATAGGCGTCTCTAATATCTTTGCTTCTATCAATGGAGCTTTTACAGTAATAACAGGCTCATTTGGATAGGCTATTTCTCCATCTCTCATAGCATAAATATCTCCAGTAAATTTTATTTTAGAAAGATACTCAACTAATTGCTCTTCGTGAATAAGTTTTGAAAAATACATTCTTTTTTCTTCTTCACCTGTGCTGTTCAAAATTTCTATAAGATTAATCACTTCCTGTACTCCAGAAACTACAGCAAATCCGCCGTCTTCTGTTTTTCTAAAAAACACATCAAAAACAGCTTCTTTATCTTCCATGTGTTCCATCAAAAAAATGTCGCTTTCTGTATACTGATATCTATCTGAATTTATCACTCTTGCAAATTCTGTTAAAACTATCTCTCTCTCCATGCTCTAACTCCTTTTGACACAAAAATATAATCTACATAATAATATGTTTTATCCTATCAATTATATCATTTATTTATCGTTTTTCCAAATTCTTATTTGATTCAAATCATTTAATCTATCAATTTTTTACTTCTTGCAAAAGTCAGAAATTTATAATAGAATTAACTAGAATATAAATTATTTAGAGGTGAAGATATGAGAGCAGTTATTCAAAGAGTAAAACATTCAAGCGTCACTGTAGATGGAAAAGTTTTGGGAGAGATAGGAAACGGTCTTCTGGTACTTCTTGGAGTGACACATACAGATACAGAAAAAGAAGTGAACTGGATGGCTTCTAAAGTAAAAGATCTTAGAATATTTGAAGATGCAGAGGGAAAAATGAATTTAGGGCTGGAAGATATCAAGGGAGAACTTTTAGTTATATCACAATTTACTCTTTATGGCAACTGCATCAAAGGACGTCGTCCGGGGTTTACAGATGCTGCCAGACCAGATCTTGCAGAGCCGTTATATGAAAAATTCTTAGAAAAATGCAGAAGTTTTGGAATAAAAACTGAATGTGGAGAATTCGGTGCTGATATGAAAGTTGAACTTCTTAATGACGGACCAGTAACAATGATAATTGATACAAAGGATATTGCAAATTTAAAATAGTAAAAATTCTTACTGTTGATTTAATAGCTGTTGAATGGTATTATATATTTAAAAGATATCATTCAGCAGTTATTTTTTTATGCTCTGAAAGATATTTTTTGTTTTTTAATTATATGTTTAATATTAAAAACTTAAAGTTATGAGATATTCAAATACCTCAAAAGCAAAAAGAAGTATAGGGGGTGTTATTATGCTTTATAATTCAGCAATTAAAAATCTTGATTTATTTAAAATCAAAGATGATACAACAGATAAAATATTTCTGGGATGTGATCAGGAATGGTTTTTAACTGAAAGACAACGTCGTTCAGGATGTGGTCCTACCACTGCGGCTATGCTTACCCATTACTACAGATATATCAAAGAAAGTCCTGAAAAAGTTCCTTGTACAAAAAGTTCTATGCTGGCATTGATGGAAGAATTATGGGAATATGTTACACCAGGAGACAGAGGAATTCCAACAACAGAAATATTTTGCGATAAATTTAAACTATATTTAAAAGAAAGAGATATGCTGGTTAAACTTCATATTCTTGATGTACCAGAACCTGATGAAGATAAACCTTCTTTTGAAAATCTTTTATCATTTCTTTTGGAATCTCTTTCAAAGAACAGACCAGTTGCATTTTTAAATCTATGCAGTGGAGAAGAGGTAACTCTTGATAGATGGCATTGGGTTATTCTTGCTTCAATTGAATATGATAAAGAAAATAAAATTTTACAGGGAGTCATATATGATGAGAGTATTGAAAAAAAAGTAGATCTCGCTCTATGGCTTAAATCTACTACCCTTGGTGGTGGATTTGTATATATGGATTACTAACTGTAACTATAAAAGAGATTGACTCATAATCAATCTCTTTTATTTAAATATAGTATTCATAATAATCTGCTTGAAATTCTATTTTAAAACCTAATTTTTTATATAAATTATATGCTGGCATATTATCTGAATCTACATCAAGAATAGCCTTTTCTCCTTTTTCAAAAGCCTTTTCCAAAGCAAAATTTAAAAATTCTTCTCCATACCCTTTTCTTTTAAAGCAATCTCTTATTCCCAATCCATATAGAAAGACTCCATCATCAGTATAATTCATATTAAAAATACCTATCTTCTCTTTAGCAAGATATCCTATATACGCTTCTCTATCAGGTGAGTTTATTGCATTTTCTACAAAATTATCACTTGTCCCTTCAGCCATTTTAAATATTTCTTCTGTCATTTGAGAATATATTTTTTTATTATCTTCAGAAATTATTTCAAATTTTAAGCCGCTTTTATTCTTTTTCTTTTGAAATTTTTCCTTTGAATAACTCATTGTATATTCCGATCTTATCAATTCTGTCTTGCCAATTTTTTTTAGAACTTCTTTAGAAGTATCGCTTTTAGGTTCTGCTACGAATAATACTTTAGGTACACCATTTTCTTTTAAAACTTCTCCAGCTTCCTTAAAAAGTTTTTTAAAATTATTCTGCCTTCTATAATCTGGATGTGTAAAAGCTGAAATCTCTCCCTCTTCCCTTGTTGGAAGAAAAATAGTTAAAAAAGCAACTAGTTTTTCTTTTTCATATCCAAGAAAAAAACAAGGGATATTCTTATCAAAGTTTATTTCATTAGATAGAAAAACTTCTGCTTTAAGATTTTCAAAATCATTACAAATTTTTTGGAGATTATTGATGTTATTTTTTTGTTCTTCTGTAAGAATGTAAGTTTTTTCTATTTTCAAATTATTCTCCTTTTTAATATAGTTCTTATATATTCTAAATCATTATATTACATTTGTTTCAGATATCATAGCTTATTATAAAGTTTAAATAAATTTTCCATTTTAATTTTGATAAAAATTTATTTTTATGCTATATTATAATAATAATTTATTTTTAATTGAGGAGGGGAAACCAATGAAAAATTTAGAAAAACTTTTTATTGATGACAAAGAGATCTATGATGCTATAGAAGCCGAGAAAAAAAGACAAAATGAAGGAATAGAACTTATCGCTTCGGAAAACTTTGTATCAGAATCGATATTAGAAGCAGCTGGAAGCGTAATGACTAATAAATATGCTGAAGGTTACCCTGACAAAAGATACTATGGTGGATGCGAATGCGTAGACATAGCTGAAAAATTAGCAATTGAAAGAGCAAAAAAACTTTTTGATGTAAAATTTGTTAATGTACAGCCTCATTCTGGATCGCAGGCTAATATGGGAGTATATAAAGCTCTTTTAAATATAGGTGATACTATTTTAGGAATGAAATTGGATCATGGTGGGCATCTGACTCATGGAAAAAATGTAAATTTCTCTGGAAAAGATTATAACGTTTATTCTTACAGTGTAAGAATGGATGATGAGCATATAGATTATGAAGAAGTAGAAAGGCTGGCAATGGAAGTTAAACCTAAGCTTATAGTCGCTGGTGCAAGTGCATATTCTAGAACAATAGATTTCAAAAAATTTAGAGAGATAGCTGATAAAGCTGGTGCTATGCTCATGGTAGACATGGCTCATATAGCTGGACTGGTTGCTGCTGGAGAACATCCAAGCCCTGTTCCATATGCTCATGTAGTTACTACTACCACTCACAAAACTCTAAGAGGTCCTCGTGGTGGAGTAATAATGACTAATGATGAAGAGATAGCTAAAAAAATAGATAAAGCTATTTTCCCTGGAATACAAGGTGGTCCTTTAATGCATATAATTGCTGCAAAAGCTGTTGCATTTAAGCAAGCTCTTGAACCTGAATTTAAAGAATATCAAAAACAGGTTGTAAAAAATGCAAAGGTACTGGCTGAAGTTTTGGGAGCTGGAGGACTGAGAATTGTCAGTGGTGGAACTGATAATCATATGGTGCTTATAGATGTAAAAGCGAATAAAAATCTTACTGGAGCTCAAGTAGAAAAAGCTCTTGGCAAAGCTGGAATTACAGTTAATAAAAATGGAATTCCTTATGATACTGAAAAACCTATGGTTACAAGTGGAATCAGAATAGGATCTCCTGCTATGACTACTAGAGGTATGAAAGAAGCTGAAATGAAGCAGATTGCTGATTTTATTCTTAGAGTGGTAGATAATATCGATAATGATGAAAAATTAGCTAAAATTAAAGAAGAAGTTAAAAATCTTTGCTTAAAATTTCCATTATATGACTAATATAAAAGGTGGCTTTCATTGCCACCTTTTTTTATACTCTTAACTTTTCAATTTAGCCCTTAGCAAACTTAAACCTAAGAAAATATATATACATCCAGATATTTTAGTCATCATTTTAGAAGCCCCCGGCTTTTTAGCTATCACTCCTGCTGCTGAAGAAGCAAACAAAGCAAGAACTATTCCATATAAACTGCTTGTGATAAAAAAGCTCAGTCCCAGCAGAAGAAATGGAATTACTCCATAATTATTATTTACATCTATAAATTGAGGTAAAAAAGCAAGAAAAAATAGAGCTACCTTAGGATTTAAAACATTTGTTATAACCCCTTGAAAATAGACCTCTTTAAGCTTTTCCTTTTCCTCTTTTTCATCATTCATAAATAAAGTTTTTTTATCTAAGATAGTTTTAATTCCCATATATACAAGGTATGCTGCCCCCATATACTTTACAATATTAAATGCTGTTGCTGATTTTGCAAGTATAATAGATAGTCCAAAAGCTGCTAATACAGTATGTACAAGCACTCCTGTAGAGATTCCCAAAACTGATACCACTCCAGTCTTTTTGTCTTTAGACATAGATTTTCCTAAAATATACATAGTATCTGATCCTGGTGTAATATGCAGTATCAAACAAGATGTAAAAAACATTGTATAATTTACTATTCCAAACATTTTCTTTCCCCCTGAATATATTTTAATTTTTTTCTTCTGTATTTTTTACAAATTCAAATAGTTTTTCCTCCAGCCAGTAAGTTTTTGAACATAATCTGGCAAAGCCTACATGCCCTCCATACTTAGGAGTTTCCAATTCTATATAGTCATTTTCTGCTGCTTCTTTAAAAGGATAACATTTCTTAGACATTATAGGGTCATCTAAAGGCATTAATATAAAAGTTTTTTTTCTTATATTCGGTATAAAATTTATACTGCTTGTTTTTTCATAATAATCTATCGCATCTAAATAACCATTTAAAGGAGCTGTAAATAAGTTATCAAAATCTTCAATATCCTCTACTCTTGACATTAAATTCATATTTATTTTAGTTGGATATAAAAGAGCTTTTTGAGCTGCCTTTTCTTTTAATTTATTAACAAAGTATTTTCTATAAATTACATTCCCCGGTTTTCTAAATGCTACTGAATTAGAAACAAGATCACAAGGAGGACATACTGCCATTCCACATAAAAAATTATCTGGATATATCTTCCTTTCCCCCATATATTTTAACACAAGATTGGCCCCTAAACTAAAGCCAGCTATTACTAATTCCTTATATTCTTTTGTTTTTTCAAGTACAGTTTCTAAATCATAAGTTTGTCCCATATGATAAAAAGTAACTTTTTTATTTAATTCTCCACTGCATCCTCTGTAATTCATAGCAAGTACATCCCAGCCTCTTTCTGAAAAATATTTAGCTGTTCCCTGGATATATTTACTTCTGGAACTTCCTTCTAATCCATGGCACAACACTATTACTTTTGTATTGCCATTTTTTATCCAGTCAATATCCAAAAAATCTTCATCTGGTGTTAATATTCTTTCCCTCGTATAATTTACACTTATTCTTCTGAAAAGAGTTGGAAAACAAGTATTTATGTGGGCGTTTTTAAAAAGTAATGATGGTTTATATTCCAAGTTTTTTCCCCCCTGTTCATATAAAAATCCCCCAAATTTTTATTAGGAATCTTTAATCAAATTATTTTTGATTTTTATTCTCCCCCGAAAATAAAATCCCTTCATTATATACCTTTTTTATACAATTTATTATAAGAATTTCCTTTTTTAGAATATTAAAATTTTATTAATTTAACTTATAATTTCTAATTTTCAAATAAAAAATTATTATATAATAATCCAAAATCTCTAAGAATTTTATAATACTTACATTCATAAGTCAATATTTTTTTATTTTCTTCAGAAAGTTTTTAATTAAATATTGACATTTTTTGAACTTCAAGGTATTGTAACTACATAGAAATATTTTTTTGTATTTTATGCCAATACCAAATGCGAGGATAATATGAGAAAAAGAAAATTATTTTTAATTCTTTTCCCACTTTTCTTAGGGATAGGAATTTATCTACTCTATAGAAGTAGAAATCTCTTTTACTTTAAATTGATACATTCTACTTTTTTAAGTAAGCCTGTTTTACATATAAGAGATTTTGCAAAATTGTATAGAAAAATGTTTTCCACTTGGGTAGTTTACTCTCTTCCTGATGGATTATGGCTTTTTTCTTTTGGAGCAACATTATTAGTTGATAGAATATTTTATTTCTATGATTTTGTTGTATTTACCAGTATCTATATAGGAATGATTGCCTTAGAATTTCTCCAGCTGTATTTTGGAGGACATGGAAGTGTAATTGGAACTTTTGATACTATGGATATATTCTTTTTTACACTTGGATATCTTTCTATTGTATTAATCTCCAAATATTATCACAAAAAAAATCCTCCTGATAAATCTATGTTCACAATTGAAAATAAGAAAAAAGAAGTTCTTTATAATACAAGAACTATAATAATATTCACTATTTTAGGTATTTTACCAAGTCTGCTTTAAAATTAAAAATAGGTTGAACGAAAAGTTTTGAAATTTATTTTAACTTTTTGCTCAACCTTTTCTTTATTCACTTCTCAAAGCATCCACTGGATTAAGCTGTGCAGCTTTTTTAGCAGGGGTTACTCCAAATATTATTCCTATTCCTGTTGAAACTATCAAAGAGGAAACAATTGAAGCAGTAGAGAATATTGGTGGTATTTTTACTGCAAAACCAATTCCCATTCCTAAAAGTACTCCAATAATAATTCCAAGTATCCCTCCCAAACCAGTTAAAATAATAGATTCCATCAAGAATTGTATCATTATATCTGTATTTGTTGCTCCTATTGCTTTTCTGATACCTATTTCCTTTGTTCTCTCTATTACACTTACCAGCATTATATTCATTACCCCAATCCCTCCTACAAAAAGAGATATTCCTGCAACAAAGGTAACAAATATATTTAAAGTAGATAATATATTGTCAAAAGAAGCTGCTGCATTAGATTCAGAATTTACCTCATACAACTCCTCTATCCCTGTTATATCTGCCATAAGTTTTTTAGCCTCAGTCATACTTTCAGCTAATTTTTCTGGATCTTTTGATTCCACTATGAGAGAAGTATATCCCCCTGACTGCAAATCAAAAAGTTTATCATAAGTATTGAGAGGCATTCTTACAAATCTTGGTATTCTACGCCCTCCCATTATTTTTATCATTTGTTCAAGAGGATTCTTATATACTCCTACTATTTTATAAGCTATATCATTTCCTCTTCTCCCTTGCGAAAGCTCCACAGTTTGTCCAACTGCATTTTTTTCATTAGTAAAAAGAGCTCTGGCTGTAAGCTGATCTATTGTTATAACTTTCTCTCCACTTTCATATTCAAAAGGAAGTATATTTCTTCCATAGACAATATCAATTTTATCAATTTCCTCAAAATCCGGAGTAGTCACACTGAGAAACATCATTTCTTTTCTTTCTCCAATTTTTACTGCAAAATTGCTGCTGATTTTAGGACTGACAGCTTTAAATTTTCCACTCTCTTTTATTTTATCTATAATGCTGTCATCTAAAAGATACTTCCATCTGAATTCCTCATCCTGTTTATCTACAGATATTGAAAATTTCCCATAACCTCCCTCTTTAAGGTTACCTGTTATATTTTCCTGTCCACCTTTTCCTATTGCTGACATAGTTATAACAGAAGAAATTCCTATTATTATTCCCAACATAGTAAGAAAAGATCTCATTTTATTTCCTTTAAGACTTTGAATGGCACTCTTTAAACTTTCTATAAAATTCATTCTGGCTCACCATCTCTTATTATTCTTCCATCTTTAAATAAAAGAACTCTTTTCATATATTTTGCAACTTCTGGTTCATGAGTTACTACTATTATCGTTTTTCCCTGTTTATTAAAATCTGTAAATATCTCCATTATCTCTCTTTCAGATACACTGTCCAGATTTCCTGTAGGCTCATCTGCAAGTATTATAGCTGGATCATTTACCAATGCTCTTGCTATTGCCACTCTTTGTTTTTGCCCACCAGAAAGTTCATTGGGCTTGTGATGCATTCTGTCTTCCAGTCCCACTTTTTTCAGTACTTTCTTAGCCTTTTCCTCTCTCTCCTTTTTTCCTATCCCTGCATATATCAAAGGGAGTTCCACATTTTCAAGAGCAGTCAATTTTGAAAGAAGATTAAATGACTGAAATACAAATCCTATTTTTACATTTCTTATTTTACATAATTCTTCATCTTTGATTTTTGATACATCTATACCATCTAAAATATATGTTCCTTCTGAGTTTTTATCTAAACAGCCAAGTATGTTCATCATTGTAGATTTTCCACTTCCACTGCTTCCCATTATGGCTACAAATTCTCCCTCTTCTATGTGAAAGGACAGATCTTTTAATGCATGAAGTTTCATTTCACCATTGATATAGTATTTATTAAGATGATCTACTCTTATCATGCTTTTCCAGCTCCTTTTCTTTCAGAATTTTTAAACTGAAGAAATACTTTATTCCCCTCCTTTAAACTTTCATCAGGAGTTACTAATATATTTTCTCCAGCTTTCAAACCATTTTTTACAACTATGTCATCACCTTTAATATTTTCTACTTCTATTCCTCTTTTTGAAAGCACTCCATCATCAGAGCTTACAAATACAAAATATTTTCCGCTTTCTTCAAGTATCGCAGTCTTAGGTATAAGTATTCCACTGTCTCTCTGCTCCAGATATATTACTGCTGACACTTTAAATCCTGGTACTATATATGGTATAGCTTCATCAGGTTTTACTTCTACCTCCAAGACATTTTCTGATGTAGTTTCAGAAACTTTTGATATTCTTGATATTTTGGTTACTACCCCTGGATATGATTTTTTCTTTTCAAATACCTCAGGTTTTATCATTAATTTCTGTCCAAGCTCTATATCTTTTACATCATATTCAGGAACTTCCAAAACTATTTTGATATCTGACAAGTCAGCAATTTCCATAAGAGGAGAGTCTGTATCTACCAGATAGTTTTCCTGAGCAGTAAGAGATGTTATTGTTCCACTTACTGGACTTTCTATTCTTTCTGCTGTTTTCGATAAATCTTCCATATATTCTTCTATATTTATCTCTATTTTTCTTATTTCCTCATTTAACTCTTTTACAGCATTATCAGAACTTCCACCTATTTTATTCAGTTCTCTCTCTACTTTAATATCTCTTTTTAATTTAGCCAATGCCAGTCTTTCTCTTTCCAGCTTTCTCATTGTGTTATTTCTTTCAGTTTCATCAAAAGTCATTAAAATCTGGCCTTTTTCCACATAGTCTCCCTCTTGGATAAATACTTCATCAACTTTTAGTTTTTTATCCACAAAGACTTTTTTAGTATCATTTGCTGCTACATTTCCATCTGCTTCTATGTAGCCTCTTCCTCCATTATCTTTAACTCTCAGAGCTGTATATGTTGATATATTTTTCTTAGTATCAATAGTTGTTCTGTATCTTATAAATTCTACTCCAGCTACTATTACTATTAAAATTATCAAAAGTATTATTTTTATATCAAGCTTTTTTTTCATCATTCACCTCTAACCATGATTTCATATATATATCCATTCAAAGTATTTATAGCTTTCTCTTTTGCCACTTCATAATCCAGATAGTCATCAAAAGATTCCATTACATCTATATAGTTGACTTTTCCTAAATTATATTCAAGTTTTCTTATATTATACTTTGATAATTCCAGTTCAGCTTTATTCTTATTTACTTCATATTCTTTTAAATAACCATAGTAATTATTCATAGCCTTTAATTTTTCAGCTTCATTCTCATCTATTTTCTGTTTCAGCGTCACATCCTGTTCTAACAAACTGTTTTTTTCCTCTTCTAAATCAATATTAAAATCAAACAGTCTCTTAGAAAATTTTGCCACTACTCTATTTTCATCAAATTTTGTACTGTGCTCTACCCCTAATGATATTTCTGGCATTCTGTCATCATATTTTAAATATTTCAAGTTCTCACTTGTGAGATCTTTTTGATATTTTAGTTTATCTAAGTCTTTTGCTCCATATTTTCTCAACAGCTCACTAATATTTTTTTCTACTGGAGCTATTTCTGCCAGAGCACTGTTTCTTATATCAAATTTATATTCATAGTAAAATCTCCCTTGAAGTTTTACCAGATTGTCCTCCAGATTTTTTATCTCTATCTCAAGATTTCTTATACTATATTGAAGGGTGTCTAGTTCTATTTTAGCTATTGCTCCAAGATTAAAAGATTTCTTCATATTCTCTTCCTCTTTTTTTAGAGTTGTTAATCCATTTTTCTTTATTTTCAATTCCAGTTCATTTATTTTATAATCTCTGTATAAATTAATAAGGTCTATTTTCTGAGTTTCCATATTCTTTTCATGCGTCACTCTGTCTATCTCTCTACTTATCCCCAATTTATCTAATTCGCTGTCGCTTTTGGAAAAAATAAGGTCTTTCAAGCTTTTTTCTATACCAAAAACAGCATAGTCGTCATCAGAACTATATGGCTTTGTTCCCTCTACATAGAAAGGACCGTAGCTCACTTTTCCAGTAGTTTGAAAACTGTCTTCTCGGTTGCTGTATTCTGAACTCACTGAAGTTTCTACCCCATTAAAAGTATCTAGTTTATAATATTTTTCTTTGGCATCATTTGTATTCTGCTTTATCTCATAAATCTTATTTTGATAAGAAGTTCTTGATATCTCATTTAAAAGCATATCCAAATTTATTTCTTTCCCATAAGAAATAATGCCAAGAGAACAATATATCAATAAAAAAACTTTTTTCATCCCTTTCTCCTTCCGTATTTTAAGTTTTATATTTAAAGTATCTCACTTTTTTTTGTCCTGAATATGTCAAAACAAATCTTACCTATCTATTATATCAAATTTTTAAATTTTTTCACCCTTTTATTTTGCATTTCAAATTTTTTTTATATCTTTATATCAAAAAAAGATGACCTCTCAGTCATCTTTTTAAAATAATTAATTTTTATTTTTCAAATTTTTTATTGTAGAATAAAATACAGTTCCTAATATGAGCAGACCTCCTGCAATTTCTTTTACAGACGGGACTTCATTTAAAAGAAATATTGATAAAATTATTCCATATAAAGGTTCTAAGCTGGAAATTATTCCTGCTGTCTGGGTCTTTATATCCTTTAGGCTGTTTATAAAGAGTGTATGGGTTATCCCTGTAAATACAGTTCCCAAAAGTATCAACAAAAAAATATCTTTTCTGGTAAATACTGGCTCCATAATAAAGAAAAAAGGCAGAAGTACTATAAGAGATACCAGCTGTTCATAGAAAGCTATTACCACTCCCTTATATTCTTTTACATATTTTCTATTTAATATTGAAAGAACTGCATATGATAAACTGGATAAAATTCCATACATTGCTCCTACAGTCATTTCATTTCCCATGTGAAAATCAGGTATAACAAACATTACTCCAGCAAAGGTTATAAACGCCAGTATTATATCTTCTTTTTTTAATTTTTCCCCAAAGAAAAAAGGTTCCATAAATGTGACAAAAATTGGAAAAGTAGAAAAAGTTAATAATCCTATTGCTACTGTTGAGAGTTTTATTCCTTGAAAAAAAGTACTCCAATGTATAGTCAATACTATTCCCATAAAAGCTATAATCAACATATCTTTTCTGCTTTTCAATTTTAAATTTTCTTTAGTTATAGTCAGACCAACAAAAAGAAATATACTGGAAAAGAATACTCTTCCCAGCACAATTATTATTGACGGCTGTGTCAAAAATTTTCCGAATAGCCCTGATATTCCAAAAAGAAGCACTGCTATATGAAGTTGTATCAATGATGATTTCTTATTCTCCATTTTCTCTCTCCATAGTTTTATATATATTTTACCATATAAATAAAAAAATAATTTTTCAATTTTCAAATTTAATTAAAAAATACTCTTGTATATTATCTTTCATCATATATAAAAAATAGTTTCACTACAGTTGGCAACTTTTTTTATTCTTCAACTAATTATTTTATTTTTTTAGATGCTCTAAATCTCACTGTTTTCTTTGGATAAATTGTCATCTGCTCTCTTGTTACTGGATTAGATACTGTTCTTGATTTTCTTGTAAGTATTTCAAATATACCTCTTTTTGGAAATTTTACCTCTCCATCTAGGGCTATTCCTTCCTTCACTGTTTCAAGAAACTCTCTTAT
>OLSH01000307.1_pt1 | contig 49156 bp, 54 predicted proteins | sample 1643221 | NCBI WGS metagenome assembly OLSH01 (sample SAMEA3136681, study PRJEB25190) | human gut metagenome | biome: human gut; feature: human-associated habitat; material: faeces | place: Austria | collected 2013 | reverse complement strand
AAATCTATGTAAGGTGTGCTTACTCATCCCAGTTGTGGTACACGTCCTGAACATCCGTTGAGCAAAAAAGAATTTACCACATCACAAATCCGCTTGTTTTCGGCTCTATTCCCGAATTCTTTGCCCTTTTTAGTAAACTCTCAGTTATGATATATATGAAGCTATTTTCGCCTCAAAATGTCATGTTTATCATTATACGTGAATAATATTTTTCATAACTCACATACAGTATATCATTACTAAAAGTTTACTTCAAGACTTTTTAGAAACAAATGTTCGAATGAAATTTACCTTTCATAATTAGTCTGTAATTTCCACTTTCCAGTTGAGCATCGCATTGTAAACCTTGCTAGGAATATATTTTTTGTATTTATCTGCTGTCACTATAATTATTGCCTCTTTATGTCGTTTGTATTCTTCAAACGCTTCTTCTGGTGTGTTCTTTACAGAAAGCTTAATGCACTCACTATTTACATTCACATTCGCACAATATTTTTTCTTATCAGAATCATAATACACGCCGATTGGATATTTTCCTCTCTTTCCTTTGCATGACAGAAATAATGTATTGATACTGTGCGGAACAAATACACAGGTATCTGGACTATATACTTTATTCCCCTTTACAAGAATATCTTTATCTAAATCCATGCGCTCATCTCCGACCGTATAATAATTTTCTTCTACCCACTGAAAGAACTTTTCCTTATCTTCTAACCACTCTTGACAGATGCTGCACTCTTCATATTCCGGACTGCGTTTATGATATTTCGCATTATAACACCGTGTCTGCATATCATTCCACAACCGCCTTGCTTTCATTCTGTTTTGATTTAAAAATGGAACATATGCTTGCACACGCCCCAACTCATTCACATGCATCTGCTGCACGGATAGTTTATAAAATTCTTTGTCATCTACATACATCAGATTATTATACTTGCTGTTAGATAAATCTCCGTCTATATGATAAATTCTATACTTTCCACAAACCGTTTCTAAGAAAGTTTTTGCCACGAGTTTTTCTGCCGTTACATCTTCTTGAATCACTGTTCCGTTCGCCTTGTCCTCATAAAATATCTTCCAATGTACTTTTCCATGTGAATTCAGCGTCTGTTTATGCATATAAAACTTCTTTTTTCTATAATTATTCGCCAGTCTTCCTTCTGAAGAAATATAATAATGTGGAGCCCATTCTATCTCCACAAAAGTTTCTAGCTGATTCAGCAGTTCAATTCCTTCCTTTTTTGTATCCAATATCTTCAAACTTCCCATATCACAGCTCCTCTTCGTTCATCTTATTATTTTCTTTTACCAATGACTTACATGCATCTTTTAATCTCTTATATAATTTCACTTTCGGTTTATACTGATCCGGAACGGTTTGTTTCTCCTCGCAAAGTTTAAATTTCTGCTCCCATCCTTTATATAATTTGGGTTCTAATCTAAAATACCCTGTAATTTTCACAGCATCTCCCTCAGACAATACTACTGCTATTTCTTCAAGAAATGCGTTCAAAACATTTCGCACAATAATCTGGCTATACTTCAAATGATACTTTCTTTTATATGTATGTCGATTTCCACCTACCTCAATTCTTTCTCCTTGCTGATATAGCCTATCTACCACTCTTGAAATAATTTCTTTTGTTACATATGTTTTATTCACGTTAATGCCTCTTTTCTATCAAAAAAAGACTTCTGCAACAGTATCACACTTACTACTGTACAGAAGTCTCTCCTATATTCATATTCTCTTAATCACAAGCGGCAGGATAATAAATCCCACCGCTTATTTTTAAAGTGTCCGATGCATTCCAAGTTTATGAGCTTCTTTGGTAAATTCCTTTGTGACTCCTTCAATTACCTTCTTCATGCCTGGATAGGTTTCCTTGTCAATACTTCCTTGAACTTCTATCATCTTGTCATAGTAATTGTTTGTTACATTAGGTCTTTCACCAAGGCTGTTAGCAATGTTCAGTGAACTATAAATATCATCTTTGTGTTCACCAAGATCCATAATGTTCTTTGACAGTCTTGCATTTACAACAGCATCACCATAAGTAATCGTCGTCGCTGTTCCTGTCAATGCACCACGCCTAACCATCATTTCAGGATTATTTCCTTCATTGATACGAACAATTTCTGAACCATTTACAAATTTCTTTGTTCCAGACGCATAACCTCTTAACTGGTCAAGACTTACCCAACCAAGGTCACGCTCTCCGAAACGAGGTGTTCTACTAATATGATATTTCCTCTGTGCCCAATTCGCATTATTTACACTGGTAATATATACTTCCTGACCACGCATTTCATTTCCAGCAGGGGACTGACCGTCAGAAGAGTAGTAGTAATCTCCGCTTGCGAATACTACTTTATCTCCAACATTCGGTACTCCATCTCCTCCGCCATTATTATTCTGAGGTGGTGTAGTTGGTTTTGGCGGTTCTGGTTTTGGTGTAACAGTTACTGCACAACTATTTGTTGAAGTAGCACCTCCACCATCTGTTGCAATTGCACTAATAGTAGTGCTACCTGCTTTGACAGCATGAACAGTTCCATTTGCAACCGTAGCAACATCTGGATTTGATGACACCCACTGCAAGCTCTTATTCTTTGCATCATTTGGTCTAATTGTCGCTGAAACTGTGCCTGTAGAACCTTCCTGTATAGAAAGTGTCCCCGGACTTAATGTAATTTCTGCAACAGGTCTATTGGATAAGTCTGGATTCTTGCTGATATCACCTTGAATCTGATCATTCTTATCCTGTGTTGTTCCGTTCTGAATCTGACCGGTATTCACGTCCGTCCAATCATCAGGTCTATAATTAGGAGCAGTAGTCATACTGTTGTCTACCTGGTTCTGCGCTCCATTACTTGTACCAAGATTTCCAAGATTATTGGATAAATCCTTATTCGGTACAAATCCTGTACTGTTGATGATTTGCTGAATTTTGTCATAAGCCTTATCATACATGCCGACAATTTTTCCAAGCATATTGGATATGACTTCTTCTTGTTTAGCAGAATTTGTCTTAATCTCTTCTAAAGTATCATTAAGTTGCTCATTTAGATCATCGCTCAAACCTTCATATCCATTTTGACGCACATCATATTCATGATCCTTACGTAACTGAGAATATTCATCCTGTGCATCTGCCAATTCAGCTTTTAAACGTTTTAATTCAGCTTTTGCTGCTTCGTTATTTCAATTATCTTTTCACTTATTCGCTACATAAGTGAGAGAGTAGTAACTCTCCTCATACTTTCATATGAGATGAGATCATATCTTCTATATAATTAAGCTATTTTTCTATTTGGTATGTATTTTATCTTTAATTGTTTCGCATTACGTTCAGTATTTATTTCATCTTTTTCTATTCTTAAATGTTTTTTTAAAATGGTTTCTAAATTTTTATCTTCCCAATATGGTATTCTTAACATATTTATATTATTCCAACGACAATAATTATCTTTCATGGCGTCATGTAACTTTGTTGTCAAAAATTGATTTTCACCCCATATTGGCTTATAGTGTTGAAGACCATCAAATTCTATGCATAAATTATATTCATGTAGATAAAAATCAAAAGGCAACGGCAATTTATCTCGACAATCATCAAATTTGTATTGTCTTATATAAGATATATTGTATTTATCTAATATTGTAGAAATTATATACTCAGAAATACTTATTTCATTACAATCCTGACATTTTCCAGTTACATTTGCTCTTTGGTAATTAGAGAGTGATTGTTTGAAAATTTTCCCGCAAGATCCGCACTGTATACTGATTGGTGTAATTGAGTTTTTATATTCATTTATATCTACCAATTTATTTTTGTTTTTACTTTCAATTATGCTTAGAATGGACTCAGAGTCATATTTTAATTTTGATGCCCTAAAATCGTCAGAGCAATGTTTACACATAGAACCTCCGTTAACAAAATTGTTATATAGTTGACTCACCTCTCCGTGATTTGGACACAAAAATTGAATATACCCTTTTGCATTCATTGATCCAAAGTCGTCTTTTGTCATTAATGGGTAGTATCCTAATTCGTTACATCTATCATAATATTTCTTATATCGATTATCAATTATAGAATCATAAGAAGACCAATTATGAATATCCCTTCCACAATCAAAACACATACCATTGCCTGAAATAATAGACGCAAAGCTTGCTACAAATTCCTTGTTACATGACCCACATATTATTCTTAAATTTTTTTTACGAGCATTTATATACTCATTTGCATTAAGCAATATATTATTATTTTTACTTTCTACAGTATCTTTTACAAAACCAATATCTTCTCTTTTGACATTGCTTAAAGTATGTCCTTTACAGCACCCGCCAGACTTTTGACCCCCTTGTATTCTTGAACAACTTATCTTACCTTTTCCATGTATATTACACATAAAATATAAATCGCTTAAAGAGTTTATGTAATCGTCAATAGTAGAGATTGGTGTATAATTATTTTTCTTACACCAATTAAGAAATAAATTAAAATACTTTTTCTTGTTTTTATCTATTAATTTTTGAGCACCTATCTCCTTCGAACATTCTCTACAATGATATTCTCCATTATTCTTTATAGAATTAATGTAAGAAGAATAATTCATATTTGTTTCTTTTCCACATATATCACAAACTACAAAAACTTTTTGTTTTGATGACAATACTAATTCATCTGCGTTAACTAAAAAACTGTCTCCATTCTTTGTAAACTTATATCCCTTTGATTCATACCAATTTTTATTAGAACTGTACCACTTTACTTCAACTAATTGATTTTCTACTAACATTTGACACCTCCAATCTGTTATTCACTTTTTTAATTTTGTTTTTTGTAAATTTTCGCAACAAAAAATCACGTATGTTTCAACGTGATTAATAAAATACATATATCTAAAATTTGCTTAATTAAAATAGTCTATTTGTTTCGTACCACCAATCGCTTGTGGTCTTACATGGGTTACACTCATCACCCACTGATCGTTGAACGTTCTCCTATTCGGAGCTTCGCTGCTGATTGCCAATTTTTACATTTATAACCTAGAAGATTACATCTAGCATAAACATCCATATAATTCTCAAACATTCACGTTTAGGTTTATTTCATCCTTGCGTTGTAGTTTATATGGCTTTACGGTTTTCCAGCAATTAAAATAGATAGGGCTTTACCAAACCCCTTCCAAAGCTGCAATCTGTGCCTGGATAGAATTGATATTTTTAGTTTTCTTTCTTACATTTCTGTCGTAGTCATCATTCTCTTTTTTAGAGCTTAACAAATCCTTTTGATTTTTAATGCTAGTTTGGACTACTTCGTTTTCCTTCTCTAACATATTAGTGTAAAGAGAAACGATCTCGTCTTTATAAGATTCGATTTTTGAGGTACTTGAAGCAATCTCATCCATAAACTTCTTTGAAGACTCTTCAAATTCTTGTGTGGAAATATTGCCGTTGTCTAAGTCCTGTTGTAATTTCTCAAGAGCTTTTCTGTAATTAGAAATCTGTTGTTTCGCAGCATTCATACCCTGACTAATCAGAGCAATATTTGCAATACCATCAAGTGTTAATCCACCATTTTTCCCAAGAAAAGCATCACTATTTAAAAGTCCTCTTAAATCATCTGTCTGGTCAATCAGATCACCTAATGCTTCCTGTCCATCAAAGAACGGTTGCCATCTTACTTCCCAGATTTTATTTTTGAGGTCTTCAATGTTCTCCATTGCATCAAAGATAGCGTCATCGAGCTTTTCTATCTCTTCTGCATATTCATTATATTTGTCAGAACCGACATCATATTTTGCCTGATCCTTTAATAGTTCATTCCGCTTATCGTAATTTGCCTGAATCTGTGCATTTGCATTGTCAAGCTGTGCCTGTAAATCTTTTTCAGATACCTGTTCACCTTTTGATTCTGTAAGGTCAGAATTGTTTTCCAGTCGTTTTGCAGTTCTGTCTAACTCATCAATAACCTGTTGCAGTTTCAGTAAATCAAGTTCTCTTAACTGATCTTGTAATTCAATCAGTGTTTTCTCAGCTTCAGCAGCTTCTTGTCTGAATCCGTTTAATGCAGCTTGAGCTTCAAACCATTCCGTTGAGTATTCAGCCATATACCCATTTGCCATGAGTTTATTGATTTCATCTTGATATGATTTAATCTGTGACTGTAATTTACCGGCAACGTCCTGTTGATTTTTAATAGATTCTTGCAGAGAGCCATACATATTATCGGAATATGCAGATTCTCCTTTTGCAGCTGCTAACTCACGTAATGCCTCCTGATAATCTACAGCAGAGGACTCAATTCCAGTCATCATATCGATGTAATCTTCAATATTATCCAATGCTGTCTGCGCCAGTTCACTCTGTTTATTTAAGAGGTCATCGTACTGTTTATTACAATCTACGAGCTTATCATAATAAGACTGCAACTCGCTGATTATTTTTTGAGTATCCTGGTCATATTTTGAGATATCCAGAGAACCGTTCTGAATCTGATGGACGATAAGTGGGTTTATTCCACTCTGTCGCACAATAGAATCAAAATGACTTTGATAAGTCCCAATTGCTTGCTGAGTCCTATTCAGTAGTTCACTGTTCTTAGACATTGCCTCATACAGTTTCTGTTGCTTGTCTGGGAGATGTGCGATACGCTCCATTTGACTCATCAGCAAATCATACTGTGATTCTAAGCGTTTGAATAACACCTCAGCCCAGTCCGTGTATCCGGATACTGCTTCTGATAATTTCTCGGCAGCTTCTGATGTGTCTGATGCTGCTTTAGAAGTATCAGAAGCAGCTTTGGCAAGATTATTTGATGCGGAGTTGAGATTGTTGGAAGTAGTGTTGGATAAACCTGCTACATTTTTGTTCGCATTATTGACACCAATACTTCCTGTCACATATGCTGTACCAGATGCATAGGCTTTCCCTCTTCCACCATTAGAGGTTACATATCCATTTTTAAAGATTTCTTCCGTTTGTTTATGATTAAAAACAATTGCATTCTTTGGAATATGAGCAAATTCAGCCCCTCTATCACCAACTGTCCACCACCTGTTCCCGGAGACAACTAGCTCACGACCAATCTCTCCAGTTAAAGCAACTTCATCATTCTGAACTCCCCACTCTCCATTTGCAAGAGCTTTATGAATCCTACGATGTACTTGCGCTGTTCCTTCTACATGAGCAGTTCCATTTACTTTGGGCGCAGAACCATTCGTTATAACATTATAAGTTACTGTTCTCTGCAAATTAGACGGATTATAATTATCTACTGCTGTAGAATTTAGATGATATGTAACTGTTGCATCTTTGTTCTCTGGTGTGTAATTTTGAATTGCAGTATCATTCACTCCACATTTCACCAACATCTCTGGTGTAATTGCACTAATACTAGACACGATGCTTTCAATAGATGATGCGTCAAAACTACCACTAACCTTTGCCTGAATTGTAGGTTGCATTGCTTGAATTTCAGAAGCAAGAGAATTTACTTTTGCCTGGGCTTCTGATGTGTCAGCACCAACAGATGCTTGCATATCCAATTCATTTTTCGCATTTTGAAATTCCTGCAATTTTGCAAGAACATTCGCTATCTCTCCTTCTACTTGTGACGTGTCTACATTCATAATCACAGGGTTGGTCAACTGCTGCTTCTGCGCGATACAATACTGAATAATATTATTCGCATTCTCAATGGAAGAAGCATCAACATCCGGACGTGCTTTTATCTCATTCATTTGGGCAATTGTGCTATCCAGTGTTGTAATCTTGCCCTCTATATCTTCAATTCCAGATACATCCATTTTAATATCCAGATTTTCATTTTCTTTCAAACTTTGTAATGCATTTGCTGATTCATAGGCTTTCACACCTAAATCTCCAACTGTTTGTACTGCTTCATCCGCCCAGTCAAACTTACCGCCAAACTCTTCCATTTCTCCAAACATTGCCTGTACCATAGATTTTGAGAGATTCAACTTTTCTTCAAAGTCTTCCATCTTAATTCCATCGGCAAGATTAAAGATTTCTTTCCCGTTGACATCTGTTTCTACATTCATCAGACCAGCATTAACAGCATTGCTACAAAATTGAGCAACATCCATTCCAACTCTCTGACCATTTTCGTCATAGTTAAAATATTCACCGATGCTATTCATATAATTTTGAACAGCCTGTTCATCTTCATGGTTAATAGATTCTGGCACAATGAAATCTACTGCTGCCTCATATCTTTTTGTTCCAACTCTTCCATAATCTTCAGAATTCGGATCCGCTACATCTGAAATCGCCTGCATTGCATCCAAAGAAGCATCAAACATATCTCCAGATTCTGTTGTATCTTGTTTATCCAGCCAGTTTTGATACGCACCTGTTGCCTCTTTGATTGCAGATGTAAGCAAATCATACTGTTGACACTCTGCTGCAATTGCAGAATTTGCAGACATTAAAGAATCCAATTCTGATTTTGTTTGAGTATAAGCATCTGTTCCCTCATTTAAAGATTTCAGCTTTTCTCTTAGCTGTTCAATTTCCCCGGCATTTTTCAAATACTCTGATTGCTTCTGTGCTTTGTTTGCATTGTTCGTTGCAACCGCTTCTTCTGCTTTTGCCTGTGTAATTTCTGCTACCCGTTCTTCATTTAAACGCATTGTACCATTTACATATTCTAATGCAGATTGATATTCTCTTAATTCTTCTGAATTAAATGTTTCCACATCAATGGATTTTCCTGTAGACTGTCCCTCCAACGCTTCCGATACTGCTGAAATCGTCTTCAACGTTGTCTGTGTGGAATTTGCTAACTCTTCAAATGATTTTGCAGATTCTTCTACATTGTCTCCGGTTTGTGTAGAAATAACTCCTAATTCCACCAGTACATCCAACAAAGGTTGTACTTCTTCCGAAGATGTCCCGGCAATCAACCCCATATCCAAAGCAGCCTGTGTCAATGCCTGGATAGCAACTTCACCTTTTTGTGAACCTTCTGTGTCTAATGCAATCTGGAAGTCCAGATCACTAAGTCCAAGACGTTTGATGTTATTTGCATAAGTTTTTGCAGAAGATTCAAAGCCTTTAGGCACTTCATCCGTTCCGTCTTTTCCCAAAACTTTCTTAAATTCATTTGCTGCAATGGATGCTTTCGCCAGTTGATCTGTCACACCTTCAAAAACTGAAGTGTACTTATTATCACTTCCAACAACGGAATCAACTGCCTTTTGCACTCCTTCAAATGATGTCTTTGCTTCTTCAATTTTAGAGGTATCCCCACTTGATAACGCTTCATTATATTTCTCTACTGCATCTGCATAATCTTCATATAATTGACCGTAAGATTTCTTGGATTTATCGTAATCTACAGAAAACATCTTTTCATTTGCTACCATATCCATCTGCAAGAATGTCTGATAACTCTCTTGATAATCGTCCAAAACCTTCTTATTTGCACTTAATGCTTTACTTGAGTAATTCAGAACAGATTCTATTTTCCCTGTCGCAAAATCCTGTTCTTCATATTCCGACTGTAATGCAGATACACGATTCATAAAGTCATTGATAACTTTATCCGCTTTGGATGCATCCCCATCAAATGAGATTGTAAATATCCCGGTGTTCATCCCTGTATCCTGTAAAGTAATTCCCTGCTTTTCAAATTCCTTTGCGATATCATAGATGTCTTTCCCCACACCTTCGATTTCATTCGTAACACCTGTATCACCAAGACTATAGTGTCTCTTCTTCGTCATTGCCTTTTCTACATCTTGAAATTCTTTTCTGTTTTCATTCAATGTAGACTTTGCATTTTCAACTGCAATCTGCTGTAACAAACCAAGCTGTGTCTGAAGGTTTCCATTGACCAGATCCACTCCTGCTGCCTGTTCTGGATATTGAGAAGTAATCTGATTTTGAATTTCTAAGATTTGTTGCTTAACGCTATACTCTTCCGATTCAGTTAAATCACCAGAAGCTAATTTTGCTTTTAATTCTTTATATTTGGAGATTTGTTCATCCAGACTGGATGTAGATTCTTTCCATGCATTCGATGCATCTTTGGCTGTCTGAATGGTTTCTTCTACAGACTGCTGATATGCATTCCAGATAGAAATACCTGCTGTTAATGCTGTGGTAATCAAGACAATCGGATTTGCCATCAACGTTGCCCAGAGTCCCTTTAATGCACCACTAAATGTGACCGTTGTTGCTGTTGCTGCTCCTTCTGCCGTAGCCAATCCCATAGTAGATAATTTTGCAGCAGCTTGTGCTTCGCTCAGTCCGGTACTCTGTAAGATTTGCATTCTTTGAGCATTGGTTAAATTTTGTGAAGACAGCACTGCCTTTAATTGACTTTTAGATAATCCATCTACCAAGGTGGTCAACTGTTTTACACCATCTGTACCGATATTACCTGTTTTCAATAAACTCATTGCGTTGCTGAAATTTTGCATTTTCATAGCTGCTTGCGTAATAGATGTTGTCAACATTGTGAAGCCTTTGATTGCACCACCAACTGCCAAGCCAGTCAACGCAGTCTTTAACAGGCTTGTTTTATCCAGAAACTCTACCACTGACTGCGATGCTTCCAAGATTCCAGAAATAGATTCTTTACTAATCAAATTCATGGATAAAGACTCAAATGATGCCTGCAGACTCTTCTTTTTTGCCTCCAGGGAATTTAAGTATGCATCATTAAACTTCTTCATTGCCATTCCGCTGGAATTCTGTGCTGTTCCTGTCAAAGAGAGTACTTTATCATAATTATCAAATAAAGAAATCAATTTGTTATATTGATAGGTTCCACCCATCGCAGTGGCAATCGCTTTTTGCGTGTTTTTATCAAACATTAACCACTTCTTCCCAACATTATCAATTATGGTTTCTGCATCCAGAAATTGACCATTTACATCTCTCATATTGATGCCAACTGCTTTTAACACCTTTTCCGTATCATTTAAGGCTTCTCCCGTCTCCGCATCAATAAACTTACCAGCTTTAATCTGATTCATGCGTGATAACATGGATTTCAGCGCATTACCAATTGATTCATCAGAATCCTGCGTAACTTCTTTAATCGTGGCAATTGAGGCAGCAGTCTTTTCCAGCGATAATCCAGCATTATGTGCCATAGATGCTGTTTTGGTTAATGCTGTACCGATGCCTTCCGCATCCGATGAAGATTCCAAATCAATGCTCGATAAAATATCATTTACGTGACTTGCCTGATCTGCTGCCAACTGGAATCCATTTAAAGTTGCGGTCAGCACTTTAGAACTATCCTCAGAAGACATCTTGGCATTTTTACTGAGTACCATGGTATCTTTAATCAACATATTTGTCTCTGCCAGTGACTTACCACTTCTCAACCATGTATCAGCGCCGGATGTAACCTCTGTTGTAATCGCCCCAAGAGATTTTGCCATGTCATTATATCCACTGACCATATTTCTGACTTCAGAATAACTATCTCCTGTAGCCATCTGCAAATCCAAAATAGCATTATCAATGTCCGAAATTGCTTCTACAGCTGCTCTTGCAGATTGTTCGATCGTCTGGAATGACAACCCTAACTTTGCCAATTCTTTTATAGATGTTCCTAATCCCTGCGCGCTTTTCTTTGCTGTATCATAGCTTTTTGCCATATTATCTACAGAATTTGTACCCTCTACATTTGCATTGATATTGATTTTACTCTGCTTTAGATTGTTAATCTTTTTTACAGCAGTATCCAATTCTGACGTATTGACATCCAACTTGATTTTCTGGTTATTATTTTTCCCAATATCCTCAATTTCTTTGGATGCTGCTTTTAATTTTGACGCATCCACATCAATTTTCACTTTTTGTTTCTGCTTGGTCAAATCATCCAATTGCTTTTTTGCTTTGGACGTGTCCAACTCTACATCAACTTTTATTTTATGATCCGACATATGCCCTCCTTATAATTGACTAAATATTTTTTCCAAAATTTTAGGAACAGCTTCTTCCGTCCTCTTAAAATATCCGTGTTTACCGAGTGTTCCTGAATGTCCTTGCTCTGTTGCGTCAATTACTTCCGCTCCAGAAAATGTTCCTGTATGATATGAAATATTTTCATCCAGATAAGACTCAAATGTAAAATGATTTCCACCCCCAGAGACAGGAGTGGTATTAGGGGATTCTAATAATGTGCCTGTTCTTTCATATTTCACTGGATTTCCAAAACCATAATAGTCCATAACATTATCCTGCAATTCCTTATCTATTTCATTTCTGGCAGACTCAGCAGCCAACCTGACATCCTTGATTAGCTGCTGTTCCAAATCTGAAAAACTACGAAATGTCGCCATATCTATTTCTCGATCTTACTTAATGCGCTTCCAACAAGTGCCATCCCAAATAGTGCGCCAATTGCTTCTGCAACATTTTTCTTCTCTGCCTCTCTTTTTTCTTCCGCTAATTTATCAATAACCTTTTGACTGTCCATCATGTGACTAACTAATGTTTTTAAGCCATTTGTATTTTGCACATATAGTACTTCATCTAACAAAAATGATCTGGACGCATCATCTAACTTTTCCCAATAGTCTACAATATATCCCTGGATTTCTTTTACATCTACATTGCATCCAAATCCTAACTTTTCCAATCTATTATCATTGATTTTGTATTCCATGACATTATCTCCAGATATGGAATATTGATATGCTTTAGCAACTTTACTTGTATCTAAATATGCAACACTGTCAACTATTGTTTTTGGTATGTTTACAATCAAAATCTGTTTATCCTCGATAATAACTTGCCCTGTATAATATCCTACTATTTCCATGACATCCACTATTTTTTTCTCTTCGTCCACTACTTCCTCTATGATGAATTTATAAAATTCCCCAATTTTTAACTCATTTACATTTACCATTTAACATTTCCTCCTGTTTGAATAATTTATAATTTCTCATCAGCAAATGAAACTTCTTTGCATCTCCTATCCCTGTTCCAGCAAAGACAATCCCTAATATAGTGCGTTCCATTGTTGTCATCTCGTCCCATGTATCTGTCATTTCCTCAAGCAATTGCTCTCCTGTTTTTGGCATATCATTTTCATCAAAAATACGGATCCTTGTTTGTTCCAATAACGCCTCTATGTTTTCTAATCTCTGCTGTCCAGAGTCATTACCTGCAAAATAGCCTGTCCATTTATCATAAATTGCCTGAACAGTTTTTTCACATACCTCTTTTTTCTCTTGTGTCATTTGTTCCAGACACATTACATATTTATCAAAATTGTTTTGTTCCAATACTTACTCCTTATTATTTTATTAAATAGGATTGTTCTGTGACAGATTGTCACATCGTGAATTAACTGAATAGCTCTGTATCCAGTCCGATAGATTTTAAAATAGATTTGATTAAATATAGATTGTTTACCTGTTCTTCTTTATATTTTTGTTTCAATAAGAGTTTGCGTAAATACAAAATCTCATCTTCTGTCAGATTTACTTGCACGTTTTCTCATCACCCCCTGTCTCAATTGCTTCATCGACTGTCAGATAGTACTTTCCACTCAGGAACGCATAAATCCTTTTCATGGTATCTTCCTTCATTTTAATTTCCGGATTCCCATTCAACCATTTATTCACAACCGCATAATTCCTACCAATACACTTGGAAAAATGCGTGATTGTAATTCCATTCACAGACAAATACATTTTTACCACTTCTCTGATGTCCATTTTTATGTCCTCCTACTTCTCTTTTCTTGGATAAATATATCATAAAATTATGATGTTTTTCTCCCTATAGATATCCTCGCTTTTTTGAAAACGGGTGCAGAACCCCCATAAAATAAAGGATACTCTGCACCCATAAAATTTTTCAAAACTCCATATGTTCTATTTGTAATATAACTGACATCCACCACTTTTCTAGCTCAGTAAGTTACACCTGTTCTCTTTTGCCATTTCTTTTACGCAACAACTCACTACATTTATCACTACACGTTTTCCGATTTCTTTCTGCAAAAAATCTCCTTCCACACACTTCACAGATTTTGACACTGCGCTCACCATTATATTGATACAGATCAATCAATGGATTTTGTTCCTTTGCATAGAAGAGTTTAGTCTTATCTGGATCTGGTAAATAAAAAGAAATTTTAATATATTTTCTCAGCTTCTCTTGTTTGATGTATCCAGCCTTTTCCAACCTCTTTAATCCTTTATCTGTAATCTTGCTGCCAATCCATTCATCAATGGTTATCCTTTTGATTCCTTTGCTATTTTTGCCACTTGCCAGCAAAAGACAATCCACTTCTTTCTCGCTTTTCGCGACGTATCTCTGATACAAAACATATAAAATATACAACAACTCTCGATCTTTCGGACAGTTCTTTTTACATTCCATACTAAATATGGAATCATAAACACTTTTCGCAATCGGTACTTCCATTAAATCTTCCTGCTTCTTCTTGATCTGCTCAATTCTTTGTGCAATCTCTTCTGTCTTTTCTTGGCTTGTCTGGTATGCCTTTCGTTTTAAAGGCAGTTCTATATTTTGTTTCACGTTCAGTTCCACATTTTGAACTAAAATATCCCCATAGCACTCCCAAAGGATATCCTTGTTACAATCTTCTCTAAATTCTGGCTGATAATATTCCATATCCACCAAATAGGATGCTGCCACTTTTCGATCCGGAATCATTTTATCAAATTGCTTTAGACAAAAAATATAGATCAATTCTTTCGCAAGTATCTTGTCATTATATGTCTGGTTATATTCTGATATTAACCCCTTTAGATAATAGGATACTCTCATTTTCAGTTTCGGCAGAAGTGTTCTCATCTTCTTATATTCTTTAGAATTCCTCTTGACCGTGATACTTCTATCTTTTAGAGTCTCAGGATTAAAACCGTTTATATCGTCCAGACATGAAATCTTGGTAATTCCATTTCTTGTCTTCTTTTTTATATATACTGCTATCCGATCTACATTGTGATAGGAATGAAACTCACAGCACAGATCGCTTCTTCTATCTTTGGCATACTGGAAAAAATATGGTGGGAGCATTTCCTGCTCTTTATACTTATTATAAATCGGCGCATATCCTTTTAAATCCAAAGACAATTGTGTCTTGGGGAAATCAATCACATAATTGTTATATGCACATAAAATCCTAATCAATTTGATATCAGGATTTTCTTCATTGAAAATCTTTGTAATTGCATTCGACACATTCCCTATATTTTCATTGTCAAAGCTGCGCTCCAAACATTGATACTCTTCTGTCCTTGTAATCTGAGATTTAGGCGCAGAACCCATCTGGTAATACAAAGGTGCTTTCTGTTCGCCCAGACAATCTAAAAATGCAGAATCAGAAATAACAAACATATGATCTCCATCCACATCCGCCTGTAGTGTTTTTGTCAGCAGATCATGCGTACTTACGACTATATCATCACCAGAGAACCATTCCTTGCATTCCTCTGATTTAATCAATGACCTAATACCATGCTCACAATCAGACAAGTGAGGATATCGGATACAGCACACTTCTGATATCTCTTGCTCGTTATAATGCTTGCTATAGACATGATTTTCTGGTATCAATCCTTTTGGATTCTCTTCGCCACAAAACAGCCACTGGCAGAAGGCATACAAATCCGGACAAATATAGCCGTTGATACCTTTTACATAAATCTTGCCAGCTTGCATCCTTTTTCGCTCTGCTTTGATGTACTCCTGCACTTTCTTTTTTACATACCCATCGGATAACAATTGCGGATACAATTTGATTGCCATCTGCAAACCATCTAACTTTATATCTTCCCTTTCCATGTCAATACCCATAATCTTGAGTGCAACATCCGGATCTATTTTTGCCTGATTGATATAGTCAACAGATTTTTGGCAAAGTTTCTCCATCCTCTCCTCCGTAAACGTTTCCCGTGGAAGTGTCTGAATAGGTTGATAACTCAAACGGATATACTCTTTTCCCACTGGTTCTGCAAAATTGTTAATTGTAATTGCTGCGCCAGATGCTTTAAATTTGTCTCGGTAATCATCCATAGACTCATAATACTGCCACATTTTTAATTGACTCTGTGTCAAAATAATTTTCATTCGTTTGACTGTTTCTATGGGTACTGGATGATTCCATGCATCTAAAACAAATGATTCACACGAGTGCTTTTCAATAAACTTACAGAAATCAAAAGGAAAGATTGCTCCTTTAATCCATCCACCACGGATTTGACAGCTGCAAGGAAGTGTCCCCGGCATAAACATCCCTGCTCCATCCATGTGAGGAACAGGAACTTCCATCTCTGTTTCTTCTATATTAAAGGTATCCGCATCCAAGTAATTCACTTTGCCTGTCACAAGAGTCTCAAAATCTTTTACAACCAACACTTCGTCAATATCGACCGCATACTCTGTCTGTACGCTCATAGACAAATTCAAAGACTTATATGCTAAAAACTTTCCCATATTGATCCCACCATGAGCATTGATAATTCCTTCTGTCAATCCGCACAGTAACCGATTCTTATTATCTTCGTAAAATTTTGCATCCAGCAATGTGATTTCTTGATCTTTCAATTGCCCCGTAGAACTACTGTAAAAAATAAAATGCTTCCCTGCAATATCAATTCCTCGATCGATAATCTGTTTCAAAATAGGTTTCGCTGTTTTCCCTTTACATTCCAAAAATACAACTTTATCTATAAATGGGACATCTGACAAATCTTCCTTTTCCAGTCGTACAATATCATTTTCAAATAATGCAATCTGTAATTCCTCTTTTGCTTCTTTATCTTCATATATCTTCTCACGTGAAATACTTCTGATATCTGTATACCGCTCTACTTCCTCTATAAATGCTTTCTGGGCAGCAGACTTCAACTCTGGACGATGACAATTCTTCCATTTTTTTCTCAACTGATTTTCTTTTTCTGTCAGACATTTAAAAATATTCAATTTTAATATTCTGCACCGCTTCGCCTGTTTTAAAATACTACCTATAATAATCTCTCCCTTCGTAATTCATTGGTTCATTTCTGATTCACTTTATTATTCTCCATGTGCTTTCATATTTTTATCACCTTTTTCAGATGAAATCGGACTTTCATATTCAGCACTTTTACCCCTGGATTTATGCCCTAAGCAACTCTCAGATACCCCTTATTCTACTTTTAGTACATTGCGTGTAACTTTTATAAACTATAAGTAACAGGCTGAATTTCACCCATAAAACAGGCTGTAGACCTACTGTATACACCTTTTTTGAAGGCAGGTTGGCGCGTTCTGGAATCTACTAACTTTATTTGTAGAGGGAACATATCTGATTGATTTTTTCTTTGCACACTCCAACCGACTTCCAAATACTAAAGCGTAAAGACCAGATTCGTTGATGATTGTCATATTTTGCTTACCAGAAGGTGTTTCCATTTCGGCAACACTTCTGAAGTAACCCAATGTTTAAAACATTTTGCTGATTCCAATTTGCTTCCAAAGATTAAAGCGTAAAGACCAGATTCATTAATTACCGTTACCGTCCTTCTCTGACCTGCGTACTCGATTTGGGTACTCAGCTTATCTTCGTCTGATACATGTTTAGGGACTGCGTTTTTAGGATTTGCATACCCTAACGCCGTTGCCACATCTTTTCCCACAAACCACGGTTCGTTGTTATAACAATCAGCACTTAACAAGCTGTGAACTACTGAATCAGGTTAGCCCCAAACTGGGACTACCATCTACATCCACCTCCACACCCGTACCCCCATTCTTGGGGTATCGGACTTCTATTTCATGTAAAATCTAGTGTTTTTTATGACGTAAACCATCGTAAAAGGCAGAGACAGGAAACACCTTCTTGCTTTCTCTCTTTACCAGATTCTCCATCTGACCTAGTCTGGTCGAAAAATTCGACCGTGAAAAATATCGGATAACTTTATTCAGAAGGCTTTTTATTGAGAAGCTGTATCAAAATTTCATTTACTTCTTTTTTGCTACGCTCTTTTAATGCTTCATATGCTTTTGCATTTTCATTGTCCATTTCCTCATAAGCATGAGCATTATATACATGACAGAAATAATGAAAAATTCCTGAATCATCCGCATGTATCTTTCCAAGCGGAGCAATGCACCACAGTAGATAATGCAAAATTTCATGTCTAATTGCCTTCTTCATATCTTCTATATTCATGCTCCATGAATCGTATATATGAATTACTGATTGAACTCCCACATTTTGAAAATCTCCTTTTGTAAAAGTTTTTTTCTCAAAATCGTAATCTTTTCTGTAATCTTCATCAAATACAACTGGAATTATATTCTTCTCTATATTTCCAAATACTGAAAAGTCATTGATTACTTCATCCACAAATGCTTTAATATACTTCTTATGCCCTAATATACGTTTTGCATAATCAGCATAGCCATTCCTATCTGCTTCAAATTCCTGTTTAAGCATTTTCATTTCTTTCAATAACTGTTTTCTATTGCTAATATACCTTATATTTTTAAACATCTTAAAATCCTTAGCAGGCTTTCCAAAAACATATCCTGTCCCATATCCTTCTCTATTAGACCATAAATAAACATCTACCTTTTGATAAATCTCGCACTTACAATTGCAATCATCAGAATCATACTCACAGTCAGAACAACAATTGTATGTAATATCTTCACCGCTTTTTTCACAAACTGTCATTACAAAATCATTATCCATTGTATAGTCTCCATCATATGAGTCCGCTGTTATACTTGGATTTAATAGTGCTACCATATCTAAAAATTCCTGCTTTAATCTCATTGTACATCCTCTCACTCTCTATATTCGTATGTTCCTGAATCAATCAAATCTACAATTGCTCTTACATCTTTTTGCGGTAATCTATATTCTTCTCCTTTTACCAGTTGCACAATTTGGCTCATAAGATACTGATTCTTCTGCAGCACAGCCTGTATCTTTTCTCTCATCCCCATCCATTCTAATCGACACGCTTTATAGGATTCGTAATATACAGGATCATTTGATTCATAACGATTCTTCCATTTCTTTTCCATATATGCGTATTTATTGATCTGTTCTTCACAAGTAACCAATCCAGATAATAGAATTGATTTTGTAAGAATGTGTTTATCAAAATATTTCTTATATTCTTTTTTCATAACAAGCTCCTTTTCTATTTTTTCGGTGCAGGTTTTTGCTTGCAAAAAGCTCATCGTCCCGCAAGGGACGGCTCACAACCTACCGATAACGATAACTCTCCTGTACAGCCGATACCTACAGCTAAAATCTCTATTTTTTCACACCTAAAACGCCAATTTTCCCAGTGTTTATAAGGGTTTAGAGAGATTTCGCATCCTTTCATTTCTCCCTAATATATATATAATATAGGGAGACTTTAAAGGATGTTTTTTGCAAAAAACCCAGTGTTTATAAGGGTTTACGAGAATTTTAATTGAAATTTTTATCCATTTTATAGTGCGCGAAGGGGGTCTGGGGGAAGTGCAAAAAAGAGCATAATTCATTTAGTCGCACTAGCAGATTGTGAGCCTTGGCGAACAAGGTGCGTAGTAAGACTTATGAATTTGGTCTTCCTTCCCCCAGTTAATAATTCTCTCTTTATAAATAATTTTTTTGATATAAATTCGTAATTCCTTATATATAGAGAGATCTAGGTAATGTTGGATCCACTTCAGAAAGAGCCGCAAGCGACCCTTTCTTCGTGTCTCCGTTTCACTTTGCTTCGCAAAGTCTTTGCTGACGCAAAGATACAATTTAAATTGAAATAGAAAAAATTTTTTATAATTTCTTTCACATATTATTTATTTTCAAAATTGACTACCTTTTTTGGATGTATCCTCTATTATAAGCCTTACACCCAAATAGGGTAGTCAAAATTGTTTTCCGGGACAATGTAGAGAGATTAACCGCCCTCAGATTTCGGTTCCATTTTTTCTATCTTCCAAGCCTGTTTGTAAACCTTCTTCTTTTTCTTCCCAGAACTGTCCTCTATATACCTTGTAGTTTTGAATTCTTTTATCCTGTACTCAATTTCTTTTTCTTTCAAAACTTCATTCAAAGTATTTTTACTCTTCAGTAACCTTCCATTTTGCTTTGCATTTATCTTCTTGATTAATTCACTTCTGTCTCTTAGTTGCAACATAATAACCTTTTCTCTTACCATTTTCTCAAGATAAGATTCCAAAGAAAAATCTTCATTAATCAATCGGTATGTGTATGTCTTTGTGGATTTATTGTAAAATCCAAATATTCCAGCAAGATATTTACAATATCCAAACTGTCCATACTTGTTAAGCATAATGGAATAGTCAGCAATATCTTCCTTTTTCTTGAAATACATTGGTTCATTTATCCGCTTAGTATATGAATTAGGAATTACGTCTCCATTATTGTCATACACAAAATCATCATAAAGTATATTGTTGATGTCATTCTGCATAGGATACTTCTCAATCAGCTTTTCAACAGAATACTCGTTCATTCGATAATAATCAGCCATTTCTGCCTTCTGCTGCATACTTCTTCTAAGTCCTGCCAGTTTATTGTTGTTTATGATTTTAATATAGATATGCACCTTGTCATCCTCACTCTGAATACGTTTTCTACCTATACATTGTATTAACGATCCTATATCTACAATATCAATCACAATATGCTTGACATCCGTATCAATAATATTTATACCTGCATCAAAGCATGACGTTGTAATTAGAAACTGCTCTTCAAACCTTTGATTGATTAACAAATTCTTGATTTTTTCTTTATCCACATAATCATAATATTTACTGTTATTTGCACTACAGTTAAAAATACAATGCTCTTTAAATTTTGAATAAAGCTTATAAGCCTTTTCTGCTGATTGTATGAAAAAAATACCTTTATCTCCTTTTTTGATCCTTTCTTTTATAAATTCCTCCATCGTTGTATCTTTGTGAAAAAATGTCAATTGTTTTATAAAGGAAAAATCAAATGGTATTTCGTATTCTATCGCCGGTTCCAAATCGTTATCTTTAATAAACTTCTTCATATATCGGGACATATGTTCACCTGTAGCTGACATAAATAAATGAATCGCTGTATCGTTTTCCATAATCATGTTAAAAGATATTGCGGTTTTATTATTAAAGCTACTATCATTGAAAAAATAATGAAATTCATCACAAACTATGTAGGTATAATTGGATAGCTTTATTTTGTCTGTATTATTCAACTTGGAATATTCAAGTGACTGATATGTGATAACATCTATCACATCACTTTTACCGTCAGCTTCAATTTCATATTTGAATTGATCAACGCAGTTTGCTCTATGAATTAACATTAGAATCTTTCCATTTATTTCCTTAGCTAATTCATACAGAGTATTTTTACAGAAATAACTCTTTCCTGCCCCCATCGGTGCTGATAATAAAATGTTATTACCGACTCTCCATTTTTTTGCATCTTCTTTTGTGATCACATCTGTGATTCTGGTTCTCTTCATTGGCACACCTCCAACTATCGACTCATATATTCATCTATTGCCGATTTTAATTGTGGAGTGTCATTAAAGAAAAATACATTTCTTCCAGATTTTTTCAAATCGGGACGCATATCAATAAGAACAAAACCTTTCTGCATTAAGTAACCTGTTAATTTTTGTGAATATACAATAAAATTTTTCTTTTCTTCTCTTGTTGTAATAATAATTCCTCTCCTCCATTCTTTGAATCTGGCACATCACATTCAGCAATGTGCCTGTCAATTAGTTCCTATAAGTATTATTCTCTTATTTGCGGTGCGGATTTACTAAAAATTGTTTCTTTTAGCTTATCTATCACTTGCTGCATCGTTGTTTTACCAAACGGTGTAATCTCAACTTCCAAAGATGTACCACATATCTTGTCAAAAACATGAGTTGTCAAAAGCAAAACCGTTTCCGACTTCTGTTCAACTTTCCACTCAATATTATTGAATATTCCAGATTTAACCAGATGCTTCAAATTTTTTGTAAATTCATAAGTAGTAATACGGCATGTCTCATCCGGCATTGATCCACATCTTTCTGTTACTGAAATCACATCCACTTTTGACTTCTTAATCAAATGATACAAATTCTCTGACTTCGCTATCATGTTTGTTTACCTCTCTTCCCTTGTTGTACCGGCAGTATCCTATATAGATACCGCCAATCTGTAATTTAATTCAATGAATGTTCGTTATTATTTGAAAATAAATAACATTTTGATTTCCAGGAACGGCTGACCAAATGGTTTGATAATAACTTCTTTGGAACGGTCACTTTCTTTTATGTAAAAAAGATTTATGCTGTCATCGCAAAGCGGAAGACTCAGTGAATCAGATTCTTCTCTTATTCCTACATTAAGAATCAACTCTTCATCAATATAAATGGGAGCAGGATTCTCGATTCCGATGTTAAGTCCAAATACGTTTGTGACTCTTACTAAGACACGATAGTAACCTTTCGTTTCTTCCAGAAAATCTTTCAGACCATATACATCGGTTTCCTTCCATCCATCTTCGGCAAATTCATTTTTGTTATCTTCCACATTCAAAATCATCAGATTAAGTTCCATTCCGTTCAGAAGTTCACAGGTGATATGCAGAAAATCAGCTTCCTTATTATATTCGCTTTTTATTGCTACTAAATTTTCTTCGTTGAGAGCAAAGCTTGCCCCATTCATTTGACACGTCTGGAAAAATTCATGTCCTGTCGGAGTACTTTCATACTGATTGATCTGCATCACCATAACTTCTTCGTCTTTTCTCAGATTAAGTGTAGTAAGTGCATAATTGTTCACTACCTCAAAAATCTGCTCTGGTGTTCTGGCTCCTGTATTTCCTGTTGCTTCATTCATTACTTTGTTCATCATAATTTTTAATCTCCTTTTCTCATAATCTCAATCTTTATCACTGGTAAGATGTACGCCTGAATACGTTTCCAATAAATGTACCGCATCTCTGTATGTCATTTTGATATCTCGACTTTTATCTGCACTGATTAGATCATGGATATCTCCCAGAATAAAATCCGCTTTATATCGAGACGTATCTTCGCACAGTAAATGGAATGAAAATCTTCCTATTTTATACAGTTCTAAATATTGCACGTTCCCATCAGGTAGCTCTTGCTTATTGATACCTACAAATTCCATACGGTTTTCTGCAATCAATTTTTTAATCACTGCATCCTTTAAGCAATAGTGACTCAACATTCTTGTCTTTGCAGCATTGCAGATTCTATAATCACCACTTCTATAGCTTCGATTTTTTGTATCTCTGGACACTTTTGCTGATTTATTGATGATATACAATGCCCATGCTATGTTCTCATCTGTTTGCGGAAGATTATGAACCTCCCTATGAACTATTCTCTTTGGCTCTAAATTTTCACACTCTGAAACTTTGATAATATCCGGAATACTACACACATGATACTTAATACTAAAACTGCCTCGTGAATCTGTAATAGTTGTAAGTACTCTTATTTTTCCTGTATTGATTAACTGTTTTACTGTAACCTTTCCAACATCTAGTATTTCTTCAATATCACATTGCAGCAGTCCGAATCTGTCCAATGTTACAAAATCTGATAATGTTGCAGGTGTAAGATATTTGTGGGTGACTTCTATCAATTCTGATTTTCTGATCTTGCTCTTTTTTATTTCTGGTTCATACTTCTCTTTCAGGAACTTCGCCAAATTATCTTTCATTACAAAATTGATTCGATTCTTTTCAAATAGCACATCAATAATCTTTTCTTCTATGGATTTGCTCATAGTATTATTCTCCATGTTTCCTCAATGTTATTTACCTGTTTCTTCGCTGTTCACACATTATCTTAACTGTTCATCTCTGTACCATCGTCATCATCGTCCAATTCTCGCAGCAAATCTAAACTTGATTTTCTACGCTTACTTGTTTTCTGTGATGACGCTGTTTTCCTGGAATCTTCCAATCCTATATTGATTTCTTCTAACTGCAAAGTTCTGCGCTTGCCGATTCTTTCTCGCTGCTCTTCTACTGCTGATTTTCCTAATTCAGAGATATAATCCACTGGAAATGACAACCCAGACAGGCACACGATATTTGCTGTTCCGTTATTTCCAGTAAAAATATTTTCTGGTGTTCCTACTGCTTGTATGATTTCATGCTCGTCTAAGTGATTATCCTTTTGATTGATAATACCGATATTTCCCACTACACCATCGTTCATCAGTGGTAAAAAGATGTTCTTTGCAGTCAAAACATTTATCATATCTTGTGTTGATACTGATTTATCTTTTCCAGATAGCATTGCCAACACAAATACTCCATGTTCTCTTAACATCCTCATTTTCTCCGAATCATCAAAGTTAGAGCCTTTTGATACAGAACTGTCTGTAAAGAATCTATCAAGCATATTGATAAGCGTCTCATTGATCTTCTGCAGATCCTTGTGAGCATCATTATTGACCAGAATCATTGCACCTAATTCTTCAATTTCCATCAGTTCTTTAACCGTATTATATGCGTTAATTCTTTTTTGAATGGATTCATCTTTTCTCGGCATTAGTACAATCGGACATACAATCTTTTCCGGATTAGCACATATAATGTCACTAACATGAGTAATACTTCCACTACCTGTAGTTCCACCGCCAGAAGCAATCGGAAGTACAATTTTTTGTTCAATTTCTTTAATTTTTTTCACAATATCTATATTATTTTTCAATGCTTCTAAAGCAAGATTTCTATCTCCGGCTAATCCGTCATAGCCACGCAAGACAAGTACATTCTTCGCAGAAGATATCGTCTGATTGTCCTGCTCACTACCGTTGATCAGCAACGTGTGATAATTTCTTTGTTGGAACCCATACCCAACTGTTTCTCCTGCTAAACCAAGTCCTATCACTGCAACTTCTTTCTTAATCATGCTCTACCTCTCCTTTTCTTTCTATAAAATTGATTCCTTTATCAAGTAGATAAAATGTATCTGCCTGAATTGACTTACATCCCTTTTCTACATACCCCATTTCTTTCATATTCATCATCTTCCGATATGTAGTTGGACGAGTCGTTTGTGTTACATCCATAATTTCCTGTAATGTCATTCCTTCAAAAAAGGATGTACATTTCTTTTTCTTTAGTAGTTTCAAAATGATATAATCTGTTCTGTTCAATTCCATTCATATCCGCTCCTCCCTGTAATTTTTCTGTACCAAAACAATACCCAGCTGTTTTCTAGGATATTATTTAAGTAAATTTGCTGTTCATTTGTATGCAAAAATATATAGGCTCTGCTGCCTAATCATATATTCTCCGCTGCCGGAACTGCACTGTATTCAATTTTCAACGTACATTTTTGAGTACAAAAATTAAACATATGCGCTATATGTAGAATTACAACGCTCATATATTTCATTATTCTTCCACTCATTTAATTGTTAAGTTGGAAATTTTGCAGAAACGCTTGACTACTTAAAATAAATCTGTATTATATAAATATGTGTAGCGTTTCGCTATGCTTTGTTTTGAAAGAGGAATCTTTATTCCGGAGGTGTTGGCGCACCGTTGATGGAATTTGGATTTCTCTTTTTATGTTACAATAGTCATATTACTACGAACATTTGTTCTTGTCAACATTTTTCAGAACATATGTTCTTTCTCGTGTTCCATAAAAATATTCTATATTATATGTTACGCTCCTTATTTCTGTTTTTTCATTTCATTTCTGTTTTTATAAATCAATTGTACGACTTAGTTCTTCTTTTGTCAATATATTTTTTCGTTTTTGCAGAAACATATTTACTTTTACAGAAATAGATGCTAAACTTAGACACATATTAGGGAGGTATGTTATGGCACTATCATATGAACCACTATGGCAATTTTTAAATGATATTCATTTATCAAAAATGGAATTTGCACAGAGAGTAGACATTTCTAATGCAACACTTGCCAAAATCGGGAAAAATGAACCTATTACTTTAACAATTATAGAAAAAATTTGTACTGAATTTAACTGTAGCATAAGTAACATCGTTGTTCATATTCCTGACGCATATCCGTCTATTCCATTAAACTTATTAAAAATAGGAACGATTGTAAATTGTCAATGCTATCCTCTAGGAACAAGTTCACGATCTAAAGTAACAAGAACTGTTAAGGCAGCATCTATTAACCAGCCTTGTGTAATAATAGGAAGGACTAATAAACCATCCGATGAAAATCCTTATTTTTTGATTGCCCCTTTAAATTTAAAAGAAGATCCAGAAGCAATATTAGATATTCCTTTTAAGCAGTCCACAATAAACAACACAAATGTGAATGGTTATATACAACTTTCTAAATTAGGTACAACATCAGCAAAATTTATTGAAAAAATAGTTGGCAAAATACCACGATATTTTATTGACTACAAAATACATGGTATCATCAAAAAAATAGAACCTATTTTAGTATCGAGCGGTATAATCCATGATAGTTTTCTTACAAACAATTTTTTATTACCAGATGAAAATAATTTATCTAGCCATTAAATTTTATGCAAAAACGGCACAGTCACTCTCTCACCTAATTGGTAATTGATCTGACTCTGCCGTTTATTCTTTTAATATCTCTTATAGACATCTCCACGATTTCCGATATCTACCACGCACACTACTAATTTTCCATTATTTACAGTATAGATAACTCTATAATCACCTACCCGTAGCCTCAATAAATCTTGATGACCTTTCAGACGTTTTATATTTTCACCTTCAGGAAGTTTATAAATTGCTCTAAGGATTCTCTCTTTGTCTGTCCGATTAAGACGCTTCAGAAATTTTTGAGCCGGCTTTTCCAAAACAATCTGATATCTCATAATACAATACCTTCTTGCTTTGCAAACTCCTCTATAGTAATAGTATCATGTTTATCAGGGCTGTCATCATTCAGATACCTCTGCGCCATATTCTCGCAAAAAACATCGTCTTCCATTTCATCATCAAATTCTACTCCTTTTAAAAATAAAAGAATTTTCTCAATTTTGTATTCTGGTAATTTGTCAATAATCTGTTTCGCTTCTTCACGATTGCTCATATGATCACATCCTTTCTTACTCTATTATATCATATTATATTAAATTCCTGTACTCTCTCCTTCCGTCAATAATAGCATAGATAATCACTGTTCTATTTTCTTCGTTCACTTTGTAAAATACCAGATGACGTTCTACGATCAGCACCCTATATCCTTGTTTTCTAAGGATGGAATATCTTGGGATACTTCCGGAGTAAGGAAATGTGGATAATTTTATAATCGACTTTTCGATTTTATCCAAATACTCAAGTGCAATTTCCACACTGCCGGAATCATCTGCAATGTAAAAAATGATTTCTCTTAACTGCTCATCTGCTTTATCCGTTCGTACAATTTGATATTCCATTTCTATTTCCTCTCTAACAGGCTATTGCGTATGTCATTAAAAGTCTGTTGGATTGGTGCAACTCGCCCATTGACAGCATCTTCCTCCGCTTCTGCCAAGGTACGCAGTAATTCCAATTCTGACTGCATCTGATTATAGTCTTGTAACCCCATAACAACCGTATCACCTTTTCCATTTTTTGTAATGATGATCGGTGTTCTCTTTTCATGACACTCTTGAGATATCTCGTTGTAATGATTTCTTAAATCCGCTGATGGTCTTACAATAGTTTCCATATAACCGCCTCCTTTATATAGTCATATTATATCACAATTTTTATATATTAGGTGATTTATTTTGATATTATAATGCTGTGTATAACAACATATCTGTATATTGTATTTTATTTGCATTTAAACGCTATATATTGTATATCCATTCACATCACGCTTCTGAAATTTCCTTCCGAACAGCAAATAGTTTCACATTATGAAACCAATTGATTTCCTTGTAGAATCTACGTTTTCCGCTGAACCTTCTATATTCAGCCTCTTTAAACGAGAATTATTATCATTTATAAGAATATCCTTTATAATACCAACTCTCTCACCGAACAACTCACCGACACTCATTTTTCTACATTTTATACCCTACTTTTTTACTAGGGATTCGTATAAACTCTACATTTGTCCGAACTCCGCATATGATAAAGGACTGTACATTTCTGCACAGTCCACCAACAAATAAATCACAACACTTTAAAGGTAGTTGTATCACCTGTCTCATAATATCTTTCTCTGACTTTTTTGTCAAGAATGCTCCTGCTGCCATAACGTTTTATTAGGTCAATCAGACTTTCTTTATCCCCCTAATTATGTCCATGTCTGTAATTCTCCAACATTCTGTTTTGGCAAGTTCTCTCAATATAAATTCTCTGTCAACCTCCATTGTGCAATATCCAATACACTTTTGCTCTTCACCTGGCAAGTTCAAAAACACTGGCTTAACATCCTTCCATCCGATTTGATCATCGTCACCTATCGGATCTCCAAGGCTCAAAATCGACTTAGAGATAACTTCACGCACACTGAATTCATCACCTTCGTATATTTGATAAAACATTGTTTCCACTGATTCAAACATTGCCACATCTTTTAATGATTCTTCATATGTTTCCCTACATGGTCGATACATCAACATAATATTTTCCTCCGCATTTTTATACTTTTAGTTTACTATTTTTATCTACTCAACACCAGTAAAATTTTACTGGCACTAAATAGAATCTTGCTATCCAATTTTCTTGACAATCATATCCGGCGCTTTTCCTACAAACTCAATCATATACTCATGATATTTATCATTGTAAAAAATTTCCATCACACATTCTCCGACAGAATATGTAGTACGGCTTGTACTCTTTCCTGTTTCTCTATCTACAGCCATAAATACAAGTTCATCAAATTCCGGTTCATATTCCACCTTTGCGCACGGAATATCTAAACTGATTCCGTAATTATCTGTGCTTTCCACGCTGACAAAATTTCCTGTTACTGCTTCTACAAATGCTTTTACTGTTACTGTTTTCATATTCTTACCTCTTTCCTCTAAATAATATCACTTTTAATGCTGTTGCAGTTTCTACATAGTCCCTGCAAATTATCAATCGTATTGACTCCACCTCTGGACAGTGGAAAAATATGATCAATTGTCAGATAATTTTCCATACTTGTATAATCATCAATTTGTAATCTTCTGCCACAGATTGCACATTTTCCATCTTGCCTCTGATATAAGATTTTCCGCTTTCCACGTTTAGACGCTGTTGCAATCCTTTTACATTGCTTTTCATGTGATATCCTTTGTTGATTGACTTCACATACTACCGTTTCCATCCCACACATAACCGCCACAATATAATCACAGAGTCCATCAACTAACCATCCATTTTGTGTGACAACGATCTGTTTTTTGAATTGTCTGTGCCTTATGTAATACACTACATGATTTTCCACCTTTGACTCTTTTGGCGGTGTACGTGTGTACCGATTCGGAATTAGGATTTTATCAACACGCATTTCCATCGTCATATACACACGCCTCCTCTCTCTAAAAGAACTTGTCAACCAGAACCTTTATGATTGCCTTTTTCAGTTCCTCCGCATAGCCTGACAAATCGACAACAACGCTACAGTCAAACTGTTCTAGCATTTCATTTTCCGCATCCGTAAAGCCAATTTCAATAGATGTTCTAATTGGTTCATTTGCCTGTATAACAACTCTCAAATATGTAAAATCAATATTTACAGGTTTGTCACTCCAGGCAGAAGGTCTATTGTACCCATTCTCCAGATTGAGCTTTTCAATTTCTTTGGTGCGGTTTACCTTTGCGATTTCGATTGCTTTCTCAACTTCTCTCTTCAATTCATCGGACATAGAACAAATATCAATAGACACTTCCATATAATCTTCATCAAACACAATGTTTCCTAACTCTAATATTCCAATATTTGTTGTTTCTGTTCTTGCTTTCCATTTCATCATAACTTTGTATCTCTTCTTTCCCTATTATACGTGTATTACTTTCTTAATAATTTTGTATCATCAAACCACTTAGTGCGTCCTTTGGATTCATTAAAGCAGATTTTAGGCTGTATGATGACACTTTTACCGATAGACTGCACTCTCTTATGTTCATCTGTTTTCACTGCAAATTCAACTTCTTGCCTTTTCATACTTATTCCTCTTCTATTATCTTTCATGCAAAGATACTTTTAATAACCTACTGCTATGTAATACAGAAACATCCCTACAAAGAATCCTACTGCACATAGTCCAAGTTTAAAGGATGGGAACCTCTCTGATTGTTGTGTATGTCTCTTCTGTTTTCTCTTGTGATCCACTGGAATCAATTCAATCCGTCTCTCCGGCTCAATATTAATTAAGTCAAGCTGACATGTATCATAAAAATTCATCACTGCTACCCTTCCTCTCTTACAAAAATCTGCATTTTAAGCATTTCAGAAAACCATGATTTTGCATCAGTAAAATTTTCTTTGTCACCATATTTTTCAAACCATTTCAGCCACTCTTCTCTTGTCAGAGTAATAGGGCGTTCCTCTTCAAAATATGTATATCCGATATCCATATCTATTCTTCTTTCTCCCCGTCATGCCGATAGGACAGCTTTTGAATTATCTGATTCGTAACACGTTGTAACTCGTTGTTCTTTCAAAAGGCTTCAAATCGTCTCCTAAGATATCCTTTAACTTATCCTTATCCAGTGTAGTTCTGCTCTGTGCTTTATAGGTGATTTTTGCACTGTCAGTGATTTCCGAATCCAGATTATGCTCCGTCATATACAAGATAACTTCATACTCAACTGCTTTTACTTCATTTTCAAGTTCTTCTTTCATAGCTTTCAGGCTTCTCAATTCCTGCACTTTCTGTTCTAATTCTGTTTTTGTGATACACATAATTGCTTCTCCTCTTCTTATGATTTATTTGTTGTTACAACCCTTTAAGCATCTTCCTGACTATTTCCGCATCATTCCGACCGATCACAGGTATATGGCTTAAAGCTTATGAGTGCTTTCGGCTGTCTCGGTTGTTTTGTAGGTCTGTTTTGTTTGACCTTGTGATTGTATTGTACACTTATTTCAGGTGTATGTAAATTGACATTATACACAAAGTATGCACCTGTTTTTTGTGTATATTATACACTTTTAATAGGTGTATGTTCTGTGATATACTTTTTTATAAACACTTGCTATGAGTGTATTACATATGATATACTTTATTTAAAAGGGAGGGTTCATCATGTTGAAATATAAAATTGATATATTGGAATCTTTAAAAGAAAAAGGATATACTTCATATAAAATAAGAAAAGAAAAACTGATTGGAGAATCACAGTTACAAAAAATAAGAACTGGTGAAATAGCAAGTAAAGAAACGTTGAATACTATATGCAAATTGTTAAATTGTCAGCCAGGAGATATATTGGAATATATAGAAGAAACTGAATAAATTTTCATGCACTTGTTTCGTGTGTATAATATGCACTAAAATCAAGTGCTTTTTTGTGCATAAAATCAATATTAATACACCTGTTTTAAGTGTATAATAATCTCATCAAATAAATCACACACAGAAAAGGAGAGATTATTATATGAGTAAATCAGTGTATGAAATGGTAACAGACAGAATTATTGAGCAGTTAAAAAATGGTGTAATTCCTTGGAAAAAGCCTTGGCACGGTGTAACAAGCGGAGCATACAACAGAATCACAAGAAAACCTTATTCCTTATTAAATCAGATGTTATTAAAACATACGGGTGAATATGCCACCTTTAAACAGTGGACAGAATTGGGCGGTCACATCCGTAAAGGAGAGAAATCAGAAATACTTGTATTCTGGAAGATATTACCTGTTGAAGAAAAGAAAGAAGATGGAACAACAGAAATAAAACAGATTGCAATGTTAAGATATTATAATGTCTTTCATATTTCACAGGTAGACGGTATTGAGCCGTTATCTTATGAGGCAAAAGAACTGTCACCACTAGATGAAGCTGAAAAGGTAATCAGTGATTATCTTACAAGGGAGAATATCGTATTAGAGAATACGGCATCTAATGAAGCGTATTACTCACCTTCTCTCGATCTGGTGCATTTACCGCTAATGGAACAGTTTAAGAACGAAGCAGAGTATTATAGCACAGCATTTCACGAACTAACACACAGCACCGGACATAAAAGCCGATTAGACCGACTTAGTTCCTCAACAACTGCTCGTTTTGGTAGTGAAGATTATAGCAAGGAAGAACTTGTTGCAGAAATCGGAAGTGCAAACCTTATGAATATTCTCGGTATTCAAACAACTGGAAGTTTCAGAAATTCAACAGCTTATATACAAAACTGGTTATCTGCATTGAGATCTGACGTGAAATTCATTGTTTCTGCATCTTGCAAGGCAGAAAAGGCAGTCAAGTACATTTTAAATAAAGCATAGAACTTTTTTGGGTGTCACTTATATAGTTACACCCTGCTGTTGTAAATAAAGAATTGATTAAGGGAGATATACGGATATGAAAAAGAAACTATTTGCTACTGCATTACTGCTATTAACCACTTGTACATCATTCACAGGATGTCATTATCATACAAGAGATAATACAACTATGATACAGACAAAGAACAGAGAAAGCACAGCTAATAACTACATAGATATGAATCGTGTTACAGAATACAGGGGAACAGATACAGGATTGCAATTATATTTCGAGGATGGAACTGGTTACTATTTAGAAGTCCCACAACGTCAAGAGGGAATAACAAAAGTGTATTATATTTACACACCGGAAGATTTTGAGCATTTATCTCATGCGCTTGAGAATCGGAATGAAAAGATTATTATTGAGGTTTCTAATGGTACTGTTTTAGACTCTGAAGGAAATGGGATTGATATTCTTGGCAATTACAGACATTATGATATGGAAAAATTTTCTGTTGGTGATAAAGTCCAGTCTGTATTTGTGTACAATCCAAAGACAAATTTTATTGATGGTATCCTGTATAGAACAGATACCTTGATAGAATAAATCCAAAGTAAAAAAATAGGCTGAGAGTTCTCGAAGCTCTCAACCTGTTATAAATTTTCTATATGTAGAGGGATTTTTCTATTTTGTAGTATGATTGTTTTTTCTGTTGTGGGTGGAAATCCGTGGAGTTTAAATTGTTGCTTATGTGGGTATGTCATTTTACAGTAGGAGTCCACTGGCAACAGTACCCCCCGGTATTAAACATTTTTGAACAAGGTCGGTTTTCTGGATATGGGGGTATGGGTTCCATCCACACGCCACGAGTAAAATTTAAGCTGTCGAAATCATGGCAGCATAATTTAAAAATAGCTCTTACAGTTATTACACTTCCACTGCTTGCCAACCTTTTTACTTCCAATTCCAAACATCAATGTACTGGCAAAACGGCTCGTACCAGACACTTTAGTAAGATTGGTTGAATTACAGTATGGACAGTGTGGTTGATTGAGTTGAGGTTTGGAAGCAGGTCTTTGGGATGGTGCATGAAGTTTTGCAATCCACTCATCATACATCTCTTGCTGGAATTGGTTCCCACCGTATTTATTTGCAATTTCAGCCATGTATTCACGTTCTGTTTCAAGTGTAAAATTTTTCCCAAATCCTTCGCATGGTATGTCCGTTTGAACAATCTGGGTATTACATTCAGTGCATTTAAATACAGTCGGTATAATATCTGGAATTGTACTAGAATTTGTACAGCCACATTTAGGACATATTTTTACATGTTCAAAATCATTTAAACCATTGTCATCCATAAATTTTTTTAAAGGAAATCCGCATTTAACACAAGTTTCTGAATATTGACTAATTTCTGCTCCGCACTCCGGACAAACTACTAACATAAAATTATCTCCTCTCGAATATTACTAATTTAATGATATACCATTATATATAGGAAGTAAATAGAAATTACTTCGTTATATACTTGTCGCTCGAAAATATAGGAAAACTTTTTGGTAATCTTGATGAGATGTCTAATACTAGGTTTAAGAATGTATTCTCTTTTGATGATATGCAGAATTATTCATGCTATAGAACAAAGGCAAAAGAGAGAACTAATCTTCTTTACTCCTTTGCCCTGTTCATTATCTTTCGGTTTTCCTGCCACTAATTTTTCTTTACCATATACTGTTCTTTTAATTTCAATATTTTATTCCAATTTTTCTTTACCAAAACTGTAATTATTATGATTACCAAGATACCCGTAATCATAATGATAACCACTTTACTAACAACATATATTGTTATGCTATCTGTCTGTCCATCATGTGCTTCTGCTGTAAGAACTACTTTTCCAGTTCCAACTATGAACATTTCGCCATCATCAAAAGTTACAATTTTGTCATTGCTACTCTTCCATTCTGCATTTTCAAAAGTCGCATCACTCGGAGAAATAACTGTATCCAATTGTAATTCCGTCTTTTTATCGATCACTTTAAAAGAAGATAAATTCAAAAAATATTCCATAGAACTATCATCTATCTTAATATCTTCTGTTGGAACATGAAATGTTTCAATTGGAATTTCATATTTAACATCATTTTTTGTTTTAATTATTATGGTTGTTTTCCCATCTGATATAGCTTCTATTTTATTGTTTGTTATCTTGGCAACACTTTCATCACTACTAAATAAAGTATAACTTTTATCATTAGCTTCTTCTGGTAAAACAGTTACGTTTAAATTAAACAATTTTGTACATTCCAATTTTATATGATTAACATCAACTTCTATTTTTTCTGGAAGAATTTCAAAAACTTCTACTTCAACTTCTGACGTGACACCATTTATTGCTTGACATATAATTTTTGTTTTTCCCACTTTGTGTCCTGTTACTGTTCCATCCTCTGCTACTGTTGCAATTTCTTTATTGTCCGATTTCCACATAATTGTTTTATCAGTTGCATTATTAGGTAAAGCTTCTGCCTCATATTTTATTGTTTTATCAAGCTGCACTTTAGTATTTGAGCTTTTTATAGAAATCGATTCTACTGGAACTGTTTTTACTGTTACAACAAATGCCTTATTTTCGGCACCCGATGCGCTTACTGTAATTGTTGTATCACCTTCGCCAACAGCTGTTAATGTATTGTCTGCATTCACACGAACTACATGTGGATTACTTGATGTAACATTAAAAGCATTCTGAGATACGTTCGCCAATGTAACATCTAGACCTGTGCTATCTCCAACATTCAATTGAACTGGTGGATTATTTATAGTAACACTTGGCTTAGGCGGTGTTGGCGCTGTATAACTTGGAGTTCCTCCGCTATATGGACATACACCTCCTGGATGTAAATGTGCTGGCATCCCGTGGTGATAATGATAACTCCCTAAGCCACTTTGATTTTTATAATCATGGTGTCCACCTGCCGAGTCTGTTCTTCCTGGATGCGCATACACTGAAACAGGCAGAAGCATACATAGTATTACTGCACAAATAATACCTTTACACTTTTTCATTTGTTTTTCTCCCTCACAAAGTAATTTAATAGATTTTTATCCGTAGTCATATTATATCATAGTTTCTATTTTGTAAAGTGCTTCCTCTTTCATATTGCCTTGTAACGCTTCTTTTAATTTAAGAATCTTCAATTCATAAACAATATCATCTAAATCTATTGCATTATTAAGTTCGCAAAAATATGTATATATTTCTTCCGCATTTCTTTTCATACGTACACCATCTTTAATTTCCATCCATAACTTTCTTCTCTCTCCTTCACTACCAACGCTTTTCCGAACCGCAATCTCTCTCCTACATCGATAGCACTGTGTTTTATCTGCTGCATTTTCAGCTCCACAATAGCAAATCCATTTATCCTCTAATGTTTCTAAATCACGAACTGTATCTACACCTTCCTTTTTCTTCAGCATTTCTAAATCTGCATTGTTCATTTGTTCATTTCTTATTTGATTTGTTGTATCTACCTCAACAACTTTATCGCTACTGTTCAAGATAACCTTTTTAACTATTACATAGGCTTTCTGCATTAAATCTAATCGAATATCTCCAACTGATATTTTAGCAAATTCTGTGTTATACGATGTATCCATTTCATATGTATGTGTCCTAAAAACAATATCCGAAAGAGTGACAACATTTTTAAATATGTCTTCTAATTCAATATCAACAATTAAAGCTGTCGCTATGCCCTTTTCAAAATAGCTCTTAATCTCTAAGTTACCAAATACAACTCCTTCTGAACTCGCATTCTCAAAATTCACAGTACATACATTGAATGGTAATCCTAAATTGTATGAAAAAACAGGAATTGAATACCCAGAATCTTTTCGTATATTTTGCTTCTCTATTCTTACTACTGTTCCTGTGGCAACAATCCCCATAACATCACCTGTAAATGTCGTATAATCAACATCAATTCCTAAAATAGCATTTCCATCTAAATACTGTGCTTGTTTTTGAAGTTCCTTTAATGCCTGCTCTCTTCCACTTTCTAATTTGTCCTCATACATTCCACCCCTTGATCCGGAAAAATCTGCAACAGCAGCCCCAAAAGAACTAAAAATTCCAGTACCTAATACAACTGATGCAGAAATCACATCGATATATTGCGTTATTACATAACCTTCAAAATTATATCCTGTAGTAATTAACATATCATCCTCTCCCATCTGACTATTCATCTCATATATCTTTAGTATATCATAAACATTTTCTTAATGTATAATCAAAATCTTTTGCTCATTAAAAAGTAAGGGCAAAAATCCTGTCTCAAGATTCTCACCCTTTCATTTTTTATTGATCTATCTTCTCAATGGATATTCCTGGTATCGTAATCGTGCCACCCATAGTTGATTCATAACTGATTGTTCCAACAGACGTTCCATAAATTGTAATATGATCGTCCTCTAAAACTCTTGAAGCAACAATAGAACTATCATATTGTCCATAAATCACAGTATCATAATTATCATTTGCCGCAAGGCGTATTGTTACTTTTCCGCTACTTTCTAAAACCTGCAAAACCTTACCTGTAAACTTGACTTTCTTACCTTTAAATTGATCTGGTGTTCTGGCTAACTGGTCATAAGTAATACCTGTTTCATATCCTTGAGCCTCTTCTGCTGCCTTTTGTGCTGCAATTTGATTGAGCTGATCTTGACTTGCCTGAGCCATGCCTTGTGCTTCTTGGTCTTCCGGTGTTCCATTATATTTTGCATGTAGCTGTGCCGTTAAATCAATGACCTTCTGCCAGTCTCCTGCCTCATAAGCATTTTTAATATCCACTAATTGCTTTGCTGCCCCGTTTTCTAATTCCTCAATTTTTGTATTTAATTCTGCAATTGTCGTATTTAATGAAGCATTTGTGGATTGGAGGCTACTATAAGCATTATTAAGACTCTCTACTTTTTTTGTTTCTTTTTTATATTTATTCTCAAATTCGTGATACTTCCCATTGAAATTCAATGCACACATCAAACTGGCAACTAATACAACACCGCCTGCAATTTCACAAATTGTACGCTTATCTAAATTGATTTTATGCTTTTTATTTTCTAATTCTGGTGCGTCTACTATCTGATATGTTTCAACTTCTTCTGGAATTGTTGAATCTTTAACATCAGACTCTTCAGAGTAATCTGGCACATTTTCTGTGTGATTCATGACCTGTTCTTCAGAAACATTTTTATTCTGAGAATCATTTTTATTCTGAGAATCATCCTCGTTAAAACTTTCTTTCAACTGTGTCAAGTCTGATTCATCTACCTTCAGATTCACTTCTTCCTCTTCTATAAAATCCTCCACCTTTTCGTTTTCTTCCAAAGATTCAAGAACTTCCGTATTATCCGGCTCTTCTACTAACTCTTCTGTTCCGTTAAACGGATATCCACAAGTAGGACAAATTTTTAATTCTTCTTCCGCTAAATTATTGCACTCTGGACACTTTCTCATTTGTTTTCCCCTTTCAAATAGTTATCCTTCAATCGATGCAGCAACTTGATTAAAACCTTGTTTTCACTATCGCCTCATCCATGTACATTTATAATTATTATCCCCAAATTCTACAGTTGGTGCATACTCATCTAACATAGCTAATGTATAACCTAACATTTTTTCTGAAATACCAAGATCACTACTTGCTTTCTTCAAATCAGAAATTTCAAAATCAAAAATTTTATTTGCATAATCAAAATTACCAACCACACAATCAAGACTTTGAAATGCTCTCATCACAGATTCTAACGTATTTTCTCTAGTTACTACAAGACTTGCTTTATCAACATACGGTTTCATTTCTTCCCAAGTTGGCTTTTTCTCAATTCCACAAACTAGTGTAATACTATCGTTCCCTGTCGGATTATACATTCCCTTTCCTAATGTTTCCATGTAAAATCCTTCTAACTTTTTAGCTAAAGAACGATATACGGCACCATCTTCTAGCCATTCCTGTTCCTCTGAAGAAATTGTAATCCCATGATATATAACCGAATATTCTGATTTTTCTACATTTGTATGGTCAATAGCTTTTGCTTCTTCATATGCATCTCTAACAATAGACGGCTCTCTCACTGATACTACAAAAGTAGTTTCTGCACTATTACCAGCTTCATCTGATATCATATACTTGATATTATATTCACCTATAACATTTACATCTAAACCACCATCATCTATCGTTGTCTTCATTTTTTCTGCTGTAGTAATATCATCGCTGATTTTCAAAGTATTTTGTACCCATGTAGTAATATCGAAAGATGTATCTCCTCTATTAACTGTAACTTTTTCTGTAGGTGTTCCATTTATTACTGGCATATTATTATCCTTTGATACTTTGTTCATATGTGATGATAATTCATATTTATCCCTTGAGTCTTTATATTCTCCTAAGGATGAATATATTTTCATAGCTTCTTTATAATTTCCATGTTTGTATTGCTTTTCAGCCTTGGAATAGTCTCGCATATTTGCAGTAGCAAAAAAAGAAATTCCTCCTACAACAACAGCAACAATCGTTATTCCTGCTATTATTTTTCTGTTCTTTCCCATATTTTTCCTCCTAAATACCTATCCCTACACCACAATCAATTCAATTATAAGAAATCCACTTTCCAAAGTCAACTAATCGAGTACTTTTTCCACCTATCAAATTCATATTATATAGTAAACTACTTCTTATGGAGGTATTGAAATGGTTGACTTTGGTATCACATTGAAAACTTTACGGATACAGCACAACTTTACACAAGTACAACTGGCTCAAAAATTGGGTCTGACAAAATCTGTGATCAGCGCATACGAAACTGGTCTGAGACTCCCTTCTTACGATGTTTTAATCAATATCGCAAAAATCTTTAAGGTCAGTACAGACTATCTGCTTGGAATGGATAACCGACAGGAAATTGACTTGTCTGGATTGACACCAGAAGAAATCACAGCACTTAAAAATCTGATAAAGGCTATGAAGCATAGGTAAAAAAATAGGGCAGCAGAATGTATTGATATGACTCAATCACTCCACTGCCCTTTTCTATGCACTTATTTGCCCCTTTATCAGCGTTTTATCTCTTCCATGACAAATAATTCCATTAAGCGAAAAGCATCGTATAATCCGGCGATATAAGCGTTAATTCCATATTCATAGTCTACCCTGTCCTTATAGAAGAATAATTTATCACAGATCAGACGCTGTTCCTCTGACAGATATAATTCCATATATGCTTGTTCCACTTCATTCAGTTCTTCCACATCCTTTTGGTATTCCCTATCCTCTGATAGAAACTTCTGCACGCTAACCTCTTTTAAAATATCGGCAGCAGATTTTACCAGTTCTCTAAATCTATCTTCCATTCTCACATTCACCTTCCATATGTATATTTCACAACGTCTTTTACAAATTCATCAATGGACTTGTTTTTACCCCTAATTCAAGTACATCTTCATCTTGTAGAGACTGCAGGTAAATTTTAGTAATATTGATATTACTATGCCCCAGTAATCGGGACAGGGTATATAGATCACATCCATTCTTCAACTGTGCCTGCGCAAAATAATGCCGACATGTATGTGGACTACTTCGAATATGTTTTCTGACCTTACAAGCTTTTGCACAATCTCCTACAATCTTTTCAACTGCCTCCGGTGTAAGTTTTCTTCCATTTTGTGATAGAAATAAATATTCTGTTTGATAAGCAAATTTGTCTTTTATGTATTCTGCTCTTACACGCTTATATTTAATCAATGTTTTGTTTAATATCGGAGAAACTGGAACAACCCGTTCTTTTTTTCCTTTCCCCATAATCATAATATATTCCTCACGAATACTCGTTAATAATAAATTGCATAATTCAGAATTTCTTATCCCTGTATCAAAAAGAGTGATCATGATCAGTTTATTTCTAATACTCAAATATCTGCTCCCACTGTAATACACTACCATCTTCTTAACTTCGTTATTATTAAAAGTAGTAATAAGTGTTATAGGCTCCTTCTGGAATTTAACTTTATCCATTGGATTATTGAATAGATACTCTTCATCTATACAATACCGATAGAACGCCCTCATACTTTTTATAATTCCATTGATGTAGCTTGGCATTCTTCCTAAAGAAGATAGCTGTTCCAGATAAGCCTTGATTAGCTTGCAATGAACCTTTTCTAACTCACTGACTTGATATTCATTCCGGATAAATGTGATAAATCTTAAATTATTATTTTTATACCCTTTGATCGTCCTTTCACTCATCCGTCTCAATTTACAGTCGAATATAAATTCTTCCAAAACATCCGTCAATTGCATAAAAAAAATAACTCCTTTCTGTCATGTCTATAACAATAAACACGACGTACTCAGAGTTATTTATCTGAAGCATAATTGCTGTTTTCGTATATTCGTAACTGAAGTTATACTTTTGTCCCGTATATCATCACTGGTACAGATTTTCTTCTTTCTTTTACCATAGTGATCCCTCCAAACCATTGATAAACAACTTCTGATTTTATTCTAATGTATGTTTATTATGGTTTCATTATCACTATTTAAAATCTATGTAAGGTGTGCTTACTCATCCCAGTTGTGGTACACGTCCTGAACATCATCATCCTCATCGAGAAGATCCAGTGTTTTCTGGATATTTTTGATATCCTCTTCACTTGTCAGCTCCACATAAGTCTGCGGGATCATTGTCACTTCCGCATCTGCCATGACGATTCCTGCTTCCTCTAATTTCAGGCGCACTTCACTGAAATCTTCCGGAGCAGTCAGAATCTCAAAACTCTCCTCTTCTTCTGAAAAATCTTCCGCCCCAAAGTCCAGAGCCATCATCATCAGTTCATCTGCATCCATATCGCAGTCTTCTTTTGCAACGATGATCTGTCCCTTTTCATCAAACATAAAAGAGACGCATCCCGGTGTTCCTACATTTCCGCTTCCTTTTGTGAATGCATTTCTTACGTTGGATGCAGTACGGTTCTTGTTGTCTGTCAGTGTCTTTACAATGATCGCTGTTCCGTTTGGCCCGTATCCCTCGTATGTGATGTGTTCGTAGTTGTCTCCCGAACCTTCTCCTGCCGCTTTCTTGATGTTTCTGTCGATCGTATCATTCGGCATGTTGTTTGCTTTCGCCTTTGCGATCACATCACGCAGACGGCTGTTGTTTGCCGGATCCGGACCGCCGCCTTCTTTTACTGCAACCGCAAGCTCTCTACCAAGCTTCGTAAAAATCTTTCCCTTTGCTGCATCATTTTTCTCTTTTTTGTGCTTAATATTTGCAAATTTTGAATGTCCTGACATTGCTCAATTCTCCTTTTATCTCATAAACTCGTTGTTCCATTTTATCACTCTTTTTTCGTTCTGTAAAGTTGTAACGCTGACATTTCCCGCCCATTTCCGTTATGTAGGAAGTTCCAGGCTAATGCGGATCGCTTCATTGACTTCTTCCATAAATGTTCCGTCCACATGGCAGATATACTCCTTCAGCCGCTTTTTGTCCAATGTTCTGATCTGCTCCAGAAGTACCACTGAATTTTTCACAAGCCGGTATTTTTTTGCACTGATTTCAATGTGGGTAGGCAGCTTTGCTTTGTTCATTCTGGATGTGATCGCTGCACAGATCACTGTAGGACTGTGCTTATTTCCCACATCATTCTGGATAACCAGCACCGGCCGCACACCGCCCTGTTCTGAACCGATCACCGGACTTAAATCCGCATAATAAATATCCCCTCGTCTGACTGTCACGTTCTATTCACACTCCGATTCTTATACTTCAATTTTCTCCCCCTCAGGGAAGTATACTTGAGTATTCCCGCTTTTATCGGATGTATTCAACTGACATTTATTTTTCCAAAAGGTTGCTTCCCTTATAAACCCGGGGAATTCTTTTTCCAAGACAGCAGACAAATTCATAATTGAAACGACCGCAGATCTCGCTAAGTTCCTCCACCGTGATCTCATCGTCTCCGTCTCTTCCGATCAGAACGACTTCATCCATAAATACAGTATCCGGAATATCAGTCACATCTACCATAAACTGATCCATACAGACACGTCCCAGTATCCGTGCTCTTTTCCCACGGATCAGGACTTCTCCGCGATTAGATAAGCCTCTCGCATAACCGTCCCCGTATCCTACCGGAATGGTAGCCACTTTCATTTTCTTATCTGCCGTAAAAGTCCCTCCGTAACTGATGGAAGCTCCCGGCTCTACTTCTTTCACAAAGCTGACGTGGCTGATCAGGCGAAGTGCCGGCTTTAAGTCCACAGTCTCTTTTTTTACTTCCTCTGACGGATACAGTCCGTACAACGCAATTCCTGCACGGACCAGATTTTGTTTCCACTGTGGAAAATCAATGATTCCCGCGCTGTTATCGCAATGGTATTGCGAAATCGAAATCCCCCGCTTTTCAACCTCATTTCTCATCCATACAAATTTTCTGTACTGCTCTTCTGAAAATGTTTTATCCAGCTCATCTGCTTTTGCAAAATGCGTAAACATTCCTTCCAGGCATACATTTGGAAGTTTTTCAATCTGCCCGATCAGATCTGCGCTCTCCTCTGTTGCCGGAAATCCGAGCCGTTCCATCCCTGTATCGATCTTGATATGAAAATACGCTGTTTTTCCCAACTTTCGGGCAAGATTCGAAATCTCCTGTGCCATATCCAGTGTGTATACTGTGGCGCGCACCTCTTCTTTTATCATTTCTTCATACTGGTTCGGGAACACACATCCCAGCACCATCGTCGGTTTTTGAATTCCCGCTCTGTGAAGCTCCACTGCTTCTTCCAGAGTCGCAGTCGCATAGCCCCATACATCCGGATCGTCATCCAGCATACAGGCAATCGGAACCGCACCATGTCCATATCCGTCTGTTTTCACTACGGCAATAAATTTTGCGCCTTCTCCAACCCTCTTTTTCATCTGTTCCATGTTATATGAAATTGCATCCAGATCAATCTCTGCATACACTCTGCTGTGTTTTTCCATCATTATCTCCCCTTTTCTGTCTTTTTGATACAAGCTGCGATCCCCTCTGTCAGATCTTCTGCCAGAACGCTGTAAGCGCCTCTCCTCTCTCTGGCTGCATCTCCTCCACAGGCATGAAGATACACTCCCAGCACAGTCCCTTCATACACTTTCATATGCTGCGCCAGAAGCCCTGTGATCACCCCGGCAAGCACATCGCCGGAACCGGCCTTTGCCATCGCACTGTTTCCAGCAGTATTCAGAAACATCTGCCGGTCTTTTCCTGCCACAAGCGTACGTGCATCCTTCAGTACACAAACAACACCATAGCTGTCTGTAAATTCTTTTAACGCAGCAAATCTGTTTTTCCCAAGTTCCGGGATGGTACACCCCAAAAGTCCTGCCATTTCTTTCATATGTGGTGTCAGTACAAATGGCTTTTTTTCTTTTGGAAGAAGTTCCATATGATCCGCCAAAAGATTCAAACCGTCTGCATCGATCACACATGGGACCTCTGCATATTTCATCAAATAAGAAAGTATCTGCCCGGCGGTCCTGCTTTTTCCAAGTCCGCATCCGATACAGATTACATCTGCCCACTTCAAAAGACTTTGCAGTTTTTCTTCCTCATATTCTGTATAGGTGGATACGATCGCTTCCGGTAAGAGCTGCTGCAAAATCGTCCGGTTCGATTCTTCTGTATAGATCTGTACCAGACCGCCACCACTTATATAAGCTGCACGTGCACTTAAGTATGCCGCACCAGACATCCCCTTACTGCCCGTGATCATCAGAATCTTTCCATAACTTCCCTTGTGGGAATTCTTTTTCCGATCCGGAAGAAATTTGGAAAGATCCGATTTTTCCAATGTGTAACAGACTTCCGGATTTTCTTCAAAAAGTTTTGTCCCGATCCCGATTTCCACAGGGATTACCTCGCCCGCATAATCGGATCCCGGAAACAAAACAGTTCCCAGTTTCTCACATGCAAAAGAAACTGTCAAGTCCGCATGAAATGCCGTTCCCAGCACCTGTCCGTCAAAAGAGCTGATTCCTGACGGAATATCGATTGCCACTTTCTCTGCATGTATCTGGTTCATTTCTTCGATCACATCTTTATAATGCCCCTCGATCGTCCTGCTTAAACCTACACCAAACACAGCATCTATGACAACAGTATATTCTTTTGGGAGAATGTTTGTGACAACGGAAACACCCAGATTGGATGCGATCTGCCTCTGCTGTCTGCATTCTTCACTCATGGATGTTTCTTTCCCTGCAAAAACCGCACACACATCTTTTCCCTCCAGATAAAGAAGTCTTGCAACGGCGAATCCATCTCCACCATTATTTCCACTTCCGCACACAACAAGACAGTGATCCAGACTGATTCCTTTCTCTTTCATCACTTCCACTGTTTTCAGAGCTGCCCGCTCCATCAATACCAGAGAAGGAATCCCGATCTTTTGAATCGTATATTCATCCGCTCTCTGCATCCACGCTCCGTCTGGTAAATATCTCATACCCAATCTCCCTTCTGCTCCTGAAAAGAAAGGACGTGCAGCCAGACATTTTCCGACCACACGCCTTTGCACATGAACTGAGTTATTCTTACTTGTTTTGTTCTTCCCGGTGACGACTGACATTATATGACAGCTTCATCAGACTGTCTGAAAGATGTACGCTTTCTACGATCACATCTTTTGGCAGATTCAGATCTGTATGTGCAAAATTCCAGATAGCCTGGATTCCATTGTCCACTAATAACTCTGCAACTTCTTTTGCTTTCGATTTTGGAATCGTCAGTGCTGCAATCTCAATCTCATTGTTCTGAAGAAATTCCTGCAGCTCATCCATCATCCGTACCGGGATTCCGCGGATGGCAACTCCTTCAAGCCGGGGATTCACATCAAAAAGTCCTTTTAAAATAAATCCGCCTTTTTCAAAAGAGGCATAATTGGCAAGAGCCTGTCCCAGATTACCTGCACCTATGATAATGAAATTGTGGCTTCTGTCCAGTCCGAGAATCTTGCCGATCTCCGTATATAAATATTTTACATTATACCCGTATCCCTGTTGCCCGAATCCCCCGAAATTATTGAGATCCTGTCGAATCTGGGATGCCGTGACATGCATCTTCTTACTTAGATCGTTGGATGAGATCCTCTCCACCTGATCTTCCATCAAATCTCCAAGGTATCTATAATATCTGGGGAGCCTGCTGATAACTGCACGGGATATTTTTCTTTCTTCCACTGATTGTACCCTCCAATTTTAATCTTTTCTTATTATATAGAATTGTGAAAGATAAGTCAAACTTTTATATTGTATTTTGCCGTGTTTTCGTTATAATGAAATGGTGATGATTCGAAATAATCAGTTATTGTCAAAATACAGGAGGAATTTCATGATACTCGCATGTCATAGTTTAAATAAATCATTCGGCGACCATCTCATTGTCCGGGATGGCTCTTTTCATGTAGAAGACCGTGAAAAAGCTGCACTTGTCGGCGTCAACGGTGCAGGAAAATCAACAATCTTCAAAATGATCGTAGGAGAACTGCCTCTGGATGAAGGAGACGTTATTCTAACAAAAGGAAAGACGCTTGGCTATCTTGCCCAGCATCAGAATCTGGATACTACAAACACGATCTATGAAGAACTAAAAACTGCAAAATCTGATATTATCGCTCTGGAGGCCCAGATCCGCGCCATCGAACTGGAGTTAAAATCTCTTTCCGGAGAGGAACTGACAAACCGTTTAAACACTTACAACCGGCTGATGTCAGAATTTGAATCGAAAAACGGTTACGCCTACGAAAGTGAGATCACCGGTGTTTTAAAAGGTCTTGGCTTTACAGAAGAAGAATTCTCAAAACCCACAGACACCCTTTCCGGCGGTCAGAAAACCAGGGTATCTCTCGGAAAACTTTTGCTCACAAAACCAGATATCCTGTTGTTGGACGAACCGACCAACCACCTGGATCTGAACTCCATCAGCTGGCTGGAGACGTATCTTCTGAACTATCCGGGTGCAGTTCTGATTGTTTCCCATGACCGGTTTTTCTTAAACCGCGTTGTGACAAAGGTCATCGAGATTGAAAACGGCTCTGTACGCATGTATACCGGCAATTACAAAGACTATGCACAGAAAAAACAGATGATCCGGGATGCGCAGCTCAAAGAATATTTAAACCAGCAACGTGAAATCAAGCATCAGGAAGCAGTCATTGAAAAACTGCGCTCTTTCAACCGTGAAAAATCAATCAAACGCGCGGAAAGCAGGGAAAAAATGCTCTCCAAAATCACACCTGTCGAAAGACCCGCAGAAGCGGCAAGAGAGATGCACTTTACACTGGAACCTTCCGAAGTCAGTGGAAATGACGTTTTAAGTATCGAATCCCTCGGGAAACGTTTTGACAGTCAGGTGTTATTCCATGATATCAGCTTTGAAATCAAGCGCGGAGAGCACGTAGCGATCATCGGAGACAATGGAACCGGAAAAACAACACTCTTAAAAATACTCAATCAGGTCGTAGAACCGGATTCCGGAAGTTTTACACTGGGTTCTAAGGTTCAGATCGGATACTACGATCAGGAACATCATGTGCTGCATAATGAAAAAACTATTTTCGACGAGATTTCTGACGATTATCCGACACTCACCAATACGCAGATCCGAAACACTCTTGCAGCATTTCAGTTTACCGGAGACGATGTCTACAAGCTGATCCGGGATTTAAGCGGTGGAGAAAAAGGACGTGTCTCTCTTGCAAAACTAATGCTTTCAGAAGCCAATTTTCTGATTCTTGACGAGCCGACCAACCACCTGGATATTACTTCCAAAGAAATTCTGGAGCAGGCACTCAACGAATATACCGGCACGGTTCTGTACGTATCCCACGACCGGTACTTTATCAACCAGACTGCCACCCGGATTCTGGAACTGGTCAACCAGACTTTTGTCAATTATATCGGAAACTATGATTACTATCTGGAGAAAAAAGAAGAACTGACCGCCGCATACGCCACCCCGGCTTCTGATCAGACAGTTCCTCAAAATACCACAGAATCGGCACCTTCAGACTCCAAACTAAGCTGGCAGGAACAAAAGGAACTGCAGGCAAAAGAACGAAAACGAAAAAATGAACTGAAAAAGACGGAAGACCGAATTGCTGTTCTGGAAGAACGAAATGTGGAAATCGACGAGCTGATGACGCAGGAAGAAGTCTATTCCAATTCTGTCAAATGTCAGGAACTTGCATTGGAAAAAGATGCAAACAATACCGAACTGGAAGAACTGTACGAAAAATGGGAAGAACTCGCAGAATAATCTGCGAGTCCTTTCCATTTCATTTTCTAATATCACTTCTTCCAGATAGGAGTCATTTCTTTTAATATCTCCGGTATTTTTTCATAAAAATTTTCCACATCAAACTTTCCATAGTATATGATATCCATATCCGCAGCTTTTCCGAGATAGATCATCTCATCTTCGTTCTGCTCTTGCAAATGAGGTTGTATATATGTGGACCACAGGTTTCGATTTAAATAAACCATTGCAATTTCCCTTTTTTCTGCTCCCTCTCCCACTGTTACAGGGTTACAAAAAACAGAGCCTGCCGAATCACTTCCTGCATAGGATAAATAGGCATTCTCTCCGACTATTTCCACTTCCATTTTCTGTGGATCAAACGGGATCGGCTCTTTCGGAAGCACCAGAATTGTATAAACTCCTGCCAGAAGGGCGCACACAAGAATCGCCCCAAGTATTGCTGCTGCGATCCTACGGTTGATCAATCTGTGTTTTAATTTCTGAAACAGTTCTTTTTCTGCCTGATTGATTTTTTTCTTATTCGGCAATATTATTTTTGCCCGCATTTTTTCCATTTCTTTTCTGCAGTCTTCACATTCCTTCAAATGTTCTTCTACCAGCTTCTTTGTATCCTCACTCACAATTTCATCTACATACAGCGGCATGATATCCTGTATTACATTACAACTGATTTTACTCATATCCCTGCTCCTCCATATACTCTTCAATTTTCTTTTTCGCTCTATAAAAAGTAACTCTCGCCCAGCCGGAACTTTTTTGAAATAATGTTCCGATTTTTTCATAAGAAAGTTCTCCAAACACCCGCAAATTAAACACTTCTTTATATGGTTCTTCCATATTGTGAAGGAACTTGTGAATCAAAAATGCCTTTTCTTCATTCACCAGATTTTCTGCAAAATGAACTCCTACATCTACTACGTTTTCATACTCTGTCCAATCTGCATCATGCTTTTTTCGTCTGCAGTAGCTAAAATATGTATTCTTCGCAATTGTAAAAAGCCAGGCTCTGATATCCTTTCTCCCGTCAAATTGATTCAGAGATTTTAATGCTTTTACAAACGTCTCCTGCGCAATTTCTTCTGCTGTCACTTCATCCGGCGTCAGGCTGCGAACATATAGAAAAACTTCCCGAAAATACAGCTGATATATTTTTTCGAACTCCACATCTCCCCCTCCTTTCACCTTAATAACTGCTCACATTCTAAAACGTTACAAATCTTTTCATTTTATTATATAAAAAAATACATACTTTACAAAATTGTTTTTTTGCCCTGTTTTATCTCGTGATCATTCTCTCACCCGGGGTATAAAAAACGGGGTAAAAAATCCAATGTAAGATTTTTTACCCCGTTTTTCTATTTTC
>OLSH01000300.1_pt1 | contig 50322 bp, 63 predicted proteins | sample 1643221 | NCBI WGS metagenome assembly OLSH01 (sample SAMEA3136681, study PRJEB25190) | human gut metagenome | biome: human gut; feature: human-associated habitat; material: faeces | place: Austria | collected 2013 | reverse complement strand
CGAGGCCGATAATATCTTCAATTTCCTTGCACACCCGTTCAGGATCGGCACTGGGTAAATCGACCTTGTTTATAATCGGAATAATTTCCAAATCATGTTCTAATGCAAGGTATACATTAGCCAGAGTCTGAGCCTCTACCCCCTGCGTCGCGTCGACAATGAGCAACGCTCCTTCACAGGCCGCCAAACTGCGCGATACTTCATAATTAAAATCCACATGCCCCGGCGTATCGATGAGATTCAGTGTATACTGATGCCCGTCTTGGGCATCATACAACAATCTGGCTGATTGGGCTTTTATAGTAATACCTCTTTCCCGTTCCAACTCCATTGTATCCAGAAGCTGCTCTTCCATTTCTCTTTGAGAGATGGTTCCGGTCATTTCCAGCAGTCTGTCTGCCAGGGTGGATTTGCCGTGATCTATATGAGCAATAATAGAAAAGTTACGTATATATTTAGTAGCCACTGTCCGCTCTCCTTCTTATGTAATCGTACCGCCGCCGAGAACGCGGTCATCTTCGTACAGCACCAAGGCCTGTCCTGCCGTAGCCGCTCGCTGCGGTTTATCAAAAACGACCTTCATTTCATTTCCTGCCGGGTACACCGTACAGGGAGCCGCTTGTGCGGCATAGCGAATTTTCCCGTAAGCCCTGAAAGTCTCTTCCCGTGCAGTCTCAGTCCAAGTCACATCATGAGCTTTAATTTCGGCGGAAAAAAGGTCTTGTTCCGAGCCGACGCGGACTTCATTGTTTTTTTCATCCAATGCCACTACATAATAGGGACCGCCCGGTCCGCCCAGGTTCAGACCTCGCCTCTGCCCAATTGTATAGGCTGCAATCCCCTTATGAGTGCCTACTGTCCGCCCTTGTCCGTCCGTAAATCGACCTTTTTTAAAAATATAGGGAGCTTCTTTTTTCAAAAATCCTTTGTAGTCATTATCGGGAATAAAGCAAATATCCTGACTTTCGGGCTTATTAAATACGGGCAGTCCCCACGCTTTCGCCAACTCCCGGGTCTTTGTTTTTTCCAAATCCGCCATGGGGAAAATAATATGTTGCAATAAATCCTGCGTCAGTTGGTACAACACATAGGACTGGTCTTTTCTTTCATCCTTACCGCGCCGCAAGGTGTAAAGCTTTCTTTCATGGTCATATACAATGCGGGCGTAGTGTCCTGTCGCCAACAAGTCCGCTCCGAACTGTTGCGCCTGATCCCATAGAAGTCCGAATTTAATGAACCGATTACAGGCAATACAGGGATTCGGAGTCTTGCCGTGTGCATAAGAATCAATAAAGTAATCAATGACATCATGACGAAAAACATCCCGAAAATCCAAGGTATAATGGTGAATACCTAAGACATCCGCCACGTCCTTGGCATCGTTAACCGAATCGAGAGAACAACAAGCATGAATATTTCGCTCGATTTTACACGTAGGCTCTTCTTCCCAAAGTCTCAGAGTAATACCGATGACTTCATATCCCTGTTCTTTTAAAAGTCCCGCCGTAACGGAGCTGTCCACACCGCCGCTCATGGCAACGGCAATACATTCAGACATGATTATTCCTCTCCCGCTATACGGCGAATAGCTTCAACAGCCCGCCGCACTTCACTTTCCGTCGTATCTTTACCCAAAGATATTCGAACACTGCCCGTAAGCCATTGCGCCTCCGTCTGCATTGCCTTCAGAACATGAGACGGTTGAGCCGCTCCGGATTCACAGGCCGAACCGGCTGAAAGCGCAATCCCCTGCCTATCCGCACTGATTAAGACAATCGTCCGATCCTTTCGAGCTACGGAAAAATTAATAATATTGGGCAACGAGTCATTCAAGGTTCCGTTCAAGTGATATAGATCCGGTCGTCGCTCCAACTGTTCGACTATATATCGTTTCAAACACGCTGCGTGTTTTATTCTTTCTTCACTTTCCAACTGCAAGAGTTCACAGGCCTTACCGAAGCCTACAAGAGCCGGTACATTTTCCGTTCCGGCCCGTAAATTGCGTTCCTGGGGACCGCCCATAAGGTCGGGAGCTAAGCGAATTCCGTCGCGTATATATATAGCGCCGGTCCCTTTAGGGCCGTATATCTTATGCCCCGCCACGGATAAAAGATCTATATGAAGCCGTTTTACGTTCGTATCCGTCCAACCGAATCCCTGTACGGCATCAACATGAAGTACAGCACCGTGTTCCTGTAAAAGTTCACCTACATCCCGAATAGGCTGCACCGTCCCGGTCTCGTTATTAGCCGCCATAATCGATACAAGAACCGTATCGTTCTTTAATGCTTTTTTGACGGATTCTATAGAAACGCGACCTTCTTTATTAACAGGCAAGACGGTTACATCATATCCTTGGGTCCGCAAAAATTCAAAGGAACGCAAAACGGCAGCATGTTCTACGGCCGTTGTTATCAAATGCCCGCCCTCGGGATGATTGGCTCGTAAGTACCCGAATAAGGCCAGATTATCAGCTTCCGTACCGCCGGCAGTAAATAAAATCTCCCGTCCTTCAGCCCCTATGGCTGCCGCCACACGATCACGCGCCGTTTGAACAGCGGCTCTTGCCTTTTGACCGAAGGCATGCAAACTCGAAGGATTTCCGAATTCAGTTGTCAAATAAGGCATCATAGCGTCCAACACCCGCTTGTCCAATGGTGTAGTCGCCGCATAATCCAAATAAATGCGATCCATAGTTTTCCCTTCGCAAAGAAAGTCATTATTAATCATATCACATAGCCCGCGTATCTACCAGACATATAAGAGATAACGAAATGCCGACCTTTATATAAAAAGGTCGGCATACAATTAAAAAGCATCCCTATATATTTCTCGATAATCGTCTTCCGTAAGAGGTACAAAATTATGCGCTGTCAATCGCTTCTGCTCCGTTTCCACTGAATGAGCAAATGCCGCTATCATATCTTCCGTAACGCCGTACTCTCTGAGTCTTTTCTTCGGCAAAATCACATCAATAAGACGAGCCAATTCAGTCAACATCTCTTTTTCGGAAACCCCTAAAATCCGTGCTGCAAAGGCCTTAAATTCACTTAACTCACCGCCGTCTCGACGTTTTTCATACGCCTTCAAAACATTCGTAAACACGGCATAATTGGATTCACCGTGAGCAACATGACAGGTAACGCCCAAGGGGTAACTCATGGCGTGTACGGCTGCACATCCTGCCGTGCCGAAAGCGATACCGGCATACAGTGCGGCTGTCAGTAAGTCTCCATATAGGGGTTCACGCGCATCCTTACCGTGTTCTCGAATATACATGTAGGCACAAAGAATCATTTCCATAGCCTTATAGCTGAAAAGCCTGGTCGTTTCCGTCGCAGCCGGCGACAAAGCTGATTCCACGGCATGGACTAAAGCATCGACGGAACTGGTTGCAAAAACCTTGAAAGGCTTGTTTATATAAGTACTATTAAAAACAGGCACTCTTTCAGACTAAAGAGTGCCTGTCTGTAGTACATTAAAGCTATTTGGTTTTTGTTGTCTTTACAGCTTTCGCTGCCTTTTCGGTCTTTGCAGTTTTTGTATTTTTCTGCGGTTGAACATGTCCGCCGTATACATCGCGATAATCGTTCATCTTCTTGTTATCTTTGTTGTTAACACGAACACGTTCTACTTTATGACGGTCGTTATCTTTACCGGAAATGCGGTCAACACGAGTCCGATCCAATTCTTGAATACGATTCAATTCAGGTTCGAATTCGCCCATAGCTTTCGCCATCTTCGAATCAATAGCCGCTCCATTTTGCAATGCACGGTAAATAACAGCCGCAAATTCGTAACGAGTCATCGAGCGGTCACCCTTGAATTCGCCATCAGGATAACCAACAATAAGACCTCTATCAGCTAAGGATTTAACATATTCATATGCCCAGTGGTTTTCCGAAACGTCAGGGAAATTAACATTACCCGTACTCGTCTGGCCTACAGCCATTTTACCGGATTCCATTGCATCAATCTTTGCGTTTTGTGCTTTGACGATGGCTTTTAATGCTTCCACTTCTTTAGCCAGAGCTACTTGTGAGCGTGTTACATGTTTCCCTTGCCCAAATTTCAAGCTGACTCCCGCATTTACCAGGTTTTCACCGGCACCGAAAGAACCGCCTACACTGAACATGACATCTTCATTCGGGCGATAATATGCACCAACAGCCACAGCGTTAGCACTATTATAGTTGCCATAACCTGCCGCAAAATCCCACTTATCATCCGGATCGAAGTCAAGAGGATGAAGAGCTGCCAATGCTGCAGCACCAGCGCCAACACGATTTACTTTATCACCCAACTTATTAATGACGGCAGAATTAATATTATTGTTATTACCAATAGCCTGTTTTAATTGAGCCACATTGACTGCGTCTGTATCATTTGTACCGGCAGCAACGCTCGTAATCTGACGAGTACGAGTGGTACCATCGCCTACAGATACAGCAGCGTCCGTTGCTTTCCATACAGATGTTGTGTTTGTCGATGCAGTGTGAGTCGACGGATCATATCCAACTGCACCTGCACCTACGGATGCAATAGAACCGGAACCAATAGCTACCCCACCGGCCTGAGTAACATTGGTATTGCGTCCAATAGCAACCGCATCTGATACGTTAGTCGTGCTACCAGTATCATGCGATCCTAAAATTACGCTATTATTTGCTCCCTGTAATGTTCTATTGTCACCGATAACCACGGCATGATTAGTATCACTAATCGTATTTTCAGAGCCTGTAACCGTTACATGATTTACATTCGTTGCCGTATTATGAAAACCGGTAATAGAGTTGTTAGCACTTGCCGCACCGTTAGTCCCTGTTACTGTATTATTAACACCAATCATGGCTGTACGTAATGTATAATCAGCTTTATTTCCACCACCGAAGGCCATTGTGGAACCGCCACTCTGCGAGTTTTTAACAGCCGTTCTTAACTTATCAGCTAATTCTTTTGCGGAACTCCCCCCACTTGACGGGGCTGCAATGCTAGTTACCGAATTGGTTATTTCATTGCCCGCACCAAAAATTAGCGAACCATTGGAATTAAATGTTCTATTAGCTGTCCCTACAATGCTATTTGCTATGCCCGAATAATTACTTGAAGCTGTTTTCGACTCAATCGAGTTCAAAGAGCCTGTAATTGTAGCCCCGAAATTTTGGCTAGCTTTTGATGAAAAAGAACCCCCGTCATAACTCCCAGTAATAACCGAATAGGACCCATTGATAACCCCAAAGGCAGAGTTATTATAACTGTTGGTCCCGATAGTCGTTGCATTTACACTTACATTATGACTTCTCATGGTGGCTTCAGTATTATTGACTGTTGTATCACCAATATCTCCGGAGTAGTTGTGTGTTCCTACCATCGTTCCTCCAGAACGGGCATAAGCATTTTGTCCAACTGCCACACTACCTACTACTTTAGACGGATCTGCCGGAATAAACGGAGCCTGCATTCCCAAAAAACCAGATCCAGTAAAAGTAGTTTGTCCAAAATTGAACATCGATTCTTGCTTACCTGCCATATTTTCAGCAAATGCATTTTCACCAACTGCTACGCTACCGCCTTGATTAACATAATTATTCGTCCGAGCATTATGTCCGACTGCCACGTCACCACCACCACCAGTAGCTCCATTGGAATTAGTGGTTGTAGCATGATCTCCAACCGCTACACTAGTATTCCGATCAGCACTACTACTTGTCCCAACAGCAATCCCCGGTCCATTACCGGCCGGATTCGTTGCAGGGGCTGCTAACGCCGACACGCCTCCTAAAGTCGTGTAAATTAGAGCGGCCGTTATCGTAGCCGCAAGTCTTTTCTTTGCATATTGTGTCATACCATTACACTCCTTTTCTTTCGAACAATATATACATGACATGTCTATTCTATATTGTTTATTACAAATTTTCAACATATTTTTATAACCATAGCTATTTGTAAATGTTTTTGCCCTTAAGAAACGTCTTATGATATAATGCATTAAACAATAATAAATGAATATTTCCCTGTGTTTATTCATTTATTATTGTTTTAGCATGATTTGCCTTTCTGTCATCCACCTGTCTGATTGTAGAATCAACTGATGCGCTTCAATGATATGATAACTAGAGTCTCTTTACGAATAGGCAGTTAGGCTATCCTTCTTTTACTAATGGAAAGACGCCCTATATTTAATTATAGGGTGTCTTTCTATTATGTACCTAAAGCACAAAAATAAAACTCTATCGATAATTGTGGGTTACCATTCGGTTTTATTGACTCGCAAACCGTTAGCAAGCTATAATATAGATACCAAATCGAATTTTTTCTATTAGGAAGGTCGAGATAAAAATGAGAAACACATCAATCATTAAGCGGATTTTTACTATGTTCTGCTGTGGATTGTCTGCAATCTCTATTATCCCGAATGCCTCACAAATACAGATAATGTCTGCAAAGCAAATAACACAACAAGCGGTCTCTATGACCGGGAACGGTATATATGCTACATTAGAAAATATAACTGGGAAGAATCATCGTCATGACTAAAGAACAATCTTCAGACATGATTGAAAAAGAAGCAAGAAAAGAAGAAACAGGCGTTCCGCCCGTTGCGATTGCCAAGGCCTCGCTTACATATGAAGGACCCCTTCCACCGCCGATGATTCTGGCTGAATATGAAAGATTGTACCCGGGAGCCACTTAAAAAATTTTTGATGATTTCACCAAAAACACAGCACATATTAGGGATGTAGAGGCAATGCGTGTAGACAGTGAAATTAAAGAGAGAAAGCGGGGGCAATGGATGGCTTTTATCTTGTCGTTTTCATTGATTTTGCTTCTTTCTGTTACGGTAATACTAGATTTTTCGTGGTCTACAAAGATATTTGCCGCAATAATAGCAATCGCCGGTGTCGCAAAAGCGTTATCTATTAATAAAAAGAAATAATAAAAAAGGCTCTCAGAGTAATTTCTGAGAGCCTTTTACATTACCATTCTTTAATTGTATATAACAGGGTACCGCCCTGGCGTCCATCTTGTCCGATATGGGCTATGCCTTCCATACGGCCCGCCTGGTACCCGATAGACAGATACGGTTTTCCGTCTATGTAGGTGCCGCCTGCCTTTATTTTGTGGTTGTTTCTAAGGTTTATTTTGTACACATCCACTTTCTGCTTCTTATCGTCTACCGTGACTACCGTACGATCACTGTTAGCTACTGCCTCTTTCGGTAAGCGTGAGTCCTTATTTCGAATAGCCGCCTCTGTAGTATCGGCAGCCGTTTGTAAATCAGGAGCCGATACGTAATAAGTTACATTCGGTGATACGGTCCTCTCGTGAATTCGTTCAATTCTCGTCACCAGTTCCCCTGCCGTCTTATCATCGACGTGTAAATTCTTCTTTACCGCATTTTTATCGGTCGTGTCCGAAAAACGCATTCGCACAGGGCTCTCTACGGGCTTTTTCTCATGCTGCACGGCAAAGTATATACATCCTAAGCAAAAAGCCGTCAAAATTGAAATGATCGCGATTCTTACAAGTTTCGTCCGTTTTTCATCGTTTATCATCGGAATTTTCATCATGTCACCTCGGTTAGTCGTACATAACGTCTAAATCAACCGCACATCCGTTAATCTGTCCTTCGTCGGAGTATTGCCAGAGGCTGCACGTCTTATTCGGATACTCTTGTTTAAAATAGTTGACCGGTCCGAAAATGGCTACGAAAAAAGGCACGTAATCGGGGATGTCTTCCAAATTCATACAGTTTACCAGCGTATCATAACTGCCGTAGATACCTACATACTTTCCTGCCTCATTCATTACATTGATTCCCGCCATCACTACCGACGTAAGTTCTTGGGCTCCCAGGTCTTTTTGCATCTCTTCTTCTATATCCATCCAGATGCCCGCTTTTAACTCTACGTCCTTTAGGTATATATCCAACTGTTTTACCAGCCACATGGCTTCTTGTTGTGCTTGCCAGGTTGTGGTGGCCAGGCTGTAAAAATACACCCCGATATCCATTCCCGCAGCCTTGGCTGCATTAATATTGTGAATAAATAAATCGTCCAATTCCTGCCGTCCGTCTCCTCGGGTACGTCCGATTCGAACAATACAGAATTCTTTCCCCGCCGCCTTAGCAGCTTCAAAATCAAATCCTTCCTGGCAATAGCTTACATCAATTCCTTCTCTCATTGTTATCCTCTCCTATCTTTATTAAAGAATTAGTCATATTGGGCTTTTGCCCTTCCGGTGAATTGTACTTACTGTCAAGCCCGTACTTTGTCCAGGCGGCCTTAGCAAGTCCTACAACCGTTACAATCCCGGCCCCTACGGCCGACACCCCTTGCCAGCAGCTGTTAATTTCAAAGTGAGTGCCGTATAATCCGTTACTCCAAAAACCGTATAGCCAAGATAGTACAATCACTACGAGCAAAATAAACAATACCACCGCTAACATAGCAATGAGCGCCAGCCAATTGGCCTGCGCCCATTCTCCGAATCGTATACATCTACTTTTCATATTCCTTTTTTATCTCCATATCCAGTACCAGCTGATAGATAGAGGTCATGACCCCGTTTTTACCAAGCGCATGATAGCATTCATACATATTGATAAAGTTCTTTTTCTCTGAATAGGTAATGCCTTCTTTTTTATACCGCTCGTACTCAATGAGCATGCGGCAGCGTAGCAAGGCTTGAACGCCTCTATCCAAGCCCCGGCGTCGGTTCTTTTCAGATACGTAAAAGGCAAGCCCTGCCGACAGTAGCATGGGAATTACCGTCTGGGCGATAAGAGAGGCGATTTCAGTGGATATCGTCATGATTAAATACGTCTCCTTTACTCAAATTCATCGACCGTGTTCGGCTGTACACCGTCTACGTTTACGACCAGATAATCAAGACTCGGGGTACCGATAAACGGAGTCGGTCGATACGCTGTGGTCGGAAGTTCCTTATCCCTCTCGACGGTACCTACGGCCTCGTCCGAGGTAAAAGTCACTCCTTGCCGAACCTCATATTGCCGAAGCCCTGAAAATTTCACCTCATTAGTACAAGCAATACCTTCAATCACCGAGTTTTCTATCACGGCTACCTTTACATGATAGGGTTTGGAGTCTTGGTGAGATAATCGAATATCGCCTTGAACGTAGGTATCCTTGGAATACTTCACCGTATTTTTGACCTGATCAAGGACTACAAGCCACGGAAGCCTAGAGTCATACAAAAGGTCCGCCGAATACCGCTCGAGCTTTCCCTTGGCCTTTTTTACTTCTTCACTTCGTTTATCGGCTTTAGGCGAATGAAACCGCTCGTTCCAAAACCGATGATACCCGTAGACCTGTACGCCGCACTTACACTTGTCTATATCCGGGTACTCCTTAAGAGCGGTCAAATTCGGTCGGGGCTTACGAAGAACTTGCCACGGCAGTTCCACATGCCGATTGGCATCTCCTCGATACATCCCCTCATTTACAAAAACCTTATACCCCAGTTTCCATACACCGTCATGGACACTAAGCATCCCTTCTTGAATCCGTCCATATCCGTTTATTTGACCTTGAGGGGTTAAAAAGTCGTATATATAAAGTTGGATACCTTTATAAATTTCATCGACAGTAATATCTTTATCGTCATTTCTCCATATCCGAAGGTAGTGAATAAACCGCATAACGCCCGACTCGTTTCGAACTTGCATATAGGCTTTAAAGTAATACCCGCGAGGTATGGTTACGGCCACTAGGGGCGGTGTGGGAAATACATCAGGATGAAACACGGTCGTTGCCAGGACGCTTTTTTTATCATCTAAGGACCAAGGGGTCACCCCCATATACCCAACGCGCCCCGTACCGCTATCACCAAAGGCGGGCATAGCTTCTAAGGATACGTTCTTAAGCCGTTTTATCTGTACCTTCTTTCGAGGTTTGCAGACAAAATTTTCATAGGAGCTGTTAATGACAGTCTTCTTTCGTTTATTAGCAATTTGTATCAGCTGCATCTTACATCGCCCCCACTATGACATATCCCCAGTAGGGATTTTTGATATATTCTTGAATATGCCCCGGTGTTTCAAGTCCGTCTACAGCGTCGTATTTTTTGCCGTCAGCCCCGGGCACTTCAAACCATATATTAACGGCCGACATATCTTTATACTCTTTAATCCCCGGCGGACCGGGCAGCCACACCGTATCGGTAGCGGCAGCCCTTAAATTATGACCGACGGTCGTTAAAAAGAGCGTTTCATGTTCTTCTAAATACGCATGAAAGATAAGCTGTCCTCTTTTATTCTGATTCCAGGCTACCGTTCGAGTCTTAAACAACTCTTTCATCATTTCTCGGACTTGCCAGCGTTCAGAAGCGGGGATCATATCATAATCATTTTCCGTATAGCTTGTTTTCTTATACTTTGCAATATACTGCTTCATGGCCGTCTTTTTTGCTTGCTCAAGCCCCTCATCGTCATCCAGGTAATTTTCAAAGGCGTAGTTATTATTCATACAGATCGGCTGCTGACCGAATACCACCCAGATTTTATCAATAATACGACATATCGAGTTATCGGGCGTTAAGAACGTTGTCCCAGACGGGTTTCTGATTTCGATACCTGTATTTAATCCCATATACCAATCCTCACTCTCAGTTCGTTATCATCGTCATATACTTCAATAAGATTGTCTTTAATCTCCGTCCGAGCGCCGCTGGTGGCCGTACGAAGTGTCCCGATACGAGCGCTTATCGTATCAAGCGATTCAACTTGCATCTTATCGGCTGATACTGAGCCTGCTTTAAGCATCTTGTTCGTGATGATGTCATCCTCAAAAAGGGCTTGGCTTGTAACGTGCAAGAGCTTCCCGTCGATGCGAACGCCCGATGTCGATAAGTTAATCCGTGAGATAAGCCCGTCACCGTCAAGTCCTTTAATGGCGTTACTGACCCTTAGGTCAATGCTGTTACTAAACTGCGACAGCTGCGTTTGTACGTTTGTCTTTAAATCCGTGACGGACTGTTGAAGGCCTTCCGCTGTCTGAGTAAGCTTTGTTTGAAGCCCGGTTACATCAGACTTTACAGTCCCTACTTCAGCTTCAATCTTAGCGATATTCTTATCAATCTCATCAAGCCCTAAGGCTTCACGATTAAGCGTCGAAAGGTCCACGGTTGCCGTTACCGTAACGGTCGTAACCCCCGACTCGGCGCCTGGGCCGAATACATCAATAAAGCTGATGCTGACATCGTATATATCACTCTCACACGCATACGAGATGACGCTTGAGGTCGTATCAAAAGCCGTTGAGTGCTGCTGCCCGATGATTCGTACGTGCATTTTAGATACCCCTATGGGAAACGACGGGGCGGTAATCGTAAGCGTTCCGATACCCGTCTTCACGTTCGGCGCTTTCGGGGCCTTCGGGGCTTCCTTTTTATACGTAAGCTCAGACGCACTGCTATACTCGCCTTGCGTGTTTTTGGCCAGGACGAATATCGTTCCCTGCCGCTCCGTAAGCGGCAAGGCCGCTTGAAGGTCGGTCGTTTGAACGAGTAGCCCCGCAGCTTCGCCCGGTGCGTTATTGGTCCGTACTTCGTAGTAGGCGATTGTCGTATTGGTAACGGCGTTCCACTTGGCGACTACCTTGTCGGTAAACTCGATAGAAAGGTTTTCAGGCGCCAGCGGCTTGGTGGTTTGCTCTGCCACTACTACGTCTAAATACTCTACGGCATCAGGCACGGTATACTCTCCAAGCTCATTGGCGGTGGTGACGGCCACTCGAATCGTCTCTCCCGGTAGGAGCTGAGGGATAACCAGTTGTCCCGCTCCTTCTCCGGCAAAGACCCAGGCACCCCAGGGAGTCCGCGTCGTCCCGATGACATTTTCAGCCGAGGCATACGAGGTCTTATAGTAGACACGGCCCGTAAGCGAAGACGGCAGCCAGTTCACTATGACGTCATAAATGGCCTGACCGGTTAACTGGCGATATCTCGTATAAGCCGTAAGCCCCTTGGCAGGTGTGGCCGGTAAGATATTGCCCGATACCCCGATATGAGCCGCCGCATAGCCTGACTCAAAGCTGTCTAAGATAGCGCGGACCCGTACGTAATACGTATGGTCAGGCTCCATGTTCTCGAGGTCCAGTGATAAGGCTCTCGTCGTCGGAGCGTCTGTCCAGTTATAATTGTCCGTCGAATACGATACTCGGAACGTATCGAATCGAGCGTTCTCAGGCATCTGCCATGAGCAGTGGATGATACTGTTACGACCGCTTCCCTGGACTCTCAGATTCTCTTCGGACAGCTTGAGGTTAATCGGTGCTTTGAGCAGTGCCGACTTCTGCTTACTATAGTCAATAATCGGATACCGAGTATAGTCAGGTTCGTATATCTTTTCGTCGTATTCAATCGCCGTAAGGGTCATCTTAAGATCCTTGTCTTGCTCAAGCTTTACAACCCGAAACGGCTTTACGACCTTATCTCTAATACCGACGGCATAGCAGTCATACTGACTGACTTCTTCGCCTTCTCCAAAAGATTGCGATACGGTGACCGTATCGGTGACGGTATCCGTCGTAACCGGCAGTATATCGCGAGTAACCAAGACATCGTCTTTAGAGCGCTGCACGATGATACTATGCACATCCGAGGCCGTAAGGGTCACTTTTTTATCAAGGGTTACCCTGTTACCGTTGATGGATACTATGCGACCACTTTCAAGTCCCAGTCTCGGCACCGTATGAGCGACGCCGATGATATCGCCGTACTCACACACTAAGGCATTCACATCGGCCGATAGGTGTATCGTTTGTAGCTGCCGTTCATTGGTAGCCAGGTAATACAAGGCTTCTCGATGAGCTTGGGAGCGGCGTGATACGCCAAAGAGCGTGACGTTTGCCGTATTATCTTGAAGCGTTCGATTCTCGGCGTACCGGGCCGATCGGACGAAGAACTCCGTGTTTTTAAAATCCCTCTGCTCATCATTATAGGTAATCTGTACGCTACGAGCTCGTTCCTCACGCGAAGCAAAGCTTCCTGAGACGGACGAGGCAATCGTACGGCCTTCGCCGAAGATTTGTTTTATCGTCCCCGGCATATCGACTACAATCCCGAGGTCTACGCCGTGACGCACAATCGTAGCATGCCCGACTTGGGCGGCTTTATTGGCTGCCTCATAGCGTTTTTGCTTGGTATCGAAAAAGGCATCAAGCTGGAACCTTTTTTCCGTACCGCCGTTACCGTCGTCTATCATTTCATCGGCATAATCAGCCGCTTTTTGCCACTCATGGAAATACTTTGAAAAGCGCTCCGTAGGGCAGCCGTCTACTACGTATTCAAACTGCCCCGTACTTATGTTCTTAAGACGCCTGCAGTGGTGAAGGATATCGTACGCCGCCCAAATAGGATTTTGCGCCGACTTTTCTTCATACTGACGAGTTCTCGGGTTAAAAACCAATACATGCATCCGTTTCTGTCGCCAGTTAAGATTCGGAATCCCGCCGTTTAATTGGTTCGTGGCTTTTATACGCAAGGCGATAAGGACTTTATTCGGCCGAATAAATCGACCCGAATTGATATACGTCGAAAGAATGGACCAGTGCATTTGAGCGTATTGGCGTGACGTCGTCGGGGCATCCGTCGGAAGCACCCGAACGTCGTAACGAGACGCTTCCAAGCCTTCAAATTTATAACTTCTTCGTACGGCTGAGTTTGTCCCGGCGGTGACAGAGCAGGTCTGCTCTATCCAGGCATCGGTTGTACCCGTCTTTCGAATCCCGATGGTAAACCGGGCCGTGTAGTTTGAAAAGTTTCCGTCATCTTTAACCGAGTACAATCCTCCGGGCCAAGTCAGCGTGACTTCGACGGCATTACATAAATCCGTATCGGTACTTCGTATAACAGACGTTCCTTCTTTACAATCTATATCAATAGACTGATCCGCAACGGTATTAGGGAAAAACGAAATCGGCTCTTGGTCATTCGTACCCAGTCTTTTTTCAATTTGTACGGACTCAAAGTTATCTATCGGAGTGTACCCGATACGGATGTCTTCAATAGAATCAACCGGCCCGTAGCCTCCGCTAAAAAGAACGTTCAGGTATTGTACGTCTTTTTCACCGCTGTACTTATGGGTATTTTCGAGATTCCCGTCGTTTTTTACCTTATACGTTTCAGACTCCGTCTCGACGTGGTACATTAAAAGTTGTCCGGCCGGCATCGCCGTTCCGTACGTCTCGCCGATAAGATTTCCCTCATGGGTTTGCACTTGCGGAAGGTCCCACCCGTATGTCGGAGAGGATTCTTGTTCTTGAGGATGCGCCTGGTTAATATGAAGAAGACTGTTAATCAGCTTCCCGCCAAGGATGGTAAAGACCCCGGCAACCAAGCCCTGCCCGAATTTAGCCGTAATACCCAGCCAGCCACCTACCAAAGGGGCTGCAGCCATAAGCCCTATCTGCAGTATCCAGCCGAAGGCCCCCTTATTGCCCCCTTCAAGTTCAGCCGTCAAAACAATTTGGTCTCCGTCTTGAGGAATATAGCTATAAGGGATGTCTACGAGCGAGCCGTTGACAAACACCAGAAGTCCTTTAATATCGACGATATCGATAAGGCGTTTTCCTTTGTAGGGATATCGAGTTCGTTCCTGCTTTCCTGTGAATATATTATTTACAATGATAATTTCAAACATGAGGATATACTCCTTCTTTGGGCTTATAGTACCCGACCACTCTCGGGCCCCATCGAGATAATCGGTCAATCTGTACATAAGGGGCTATGGCATGAATAAATTCGCCATAGCCCAGATACACCCCGCAGTGACTCGGTAAGGGATTGCCGATAAGCCGCAGTAGCACCACGCAGCCGATTTCAGGCTCTTCCAATTTTTCCCAGTTTACTTGGTTCTTTTTAATCTCATCCATAACTTCATCTGTATGGGTCGCATTGATGGGAAACTTGGGAAGGGTGATCCCGTCCCGCCTATAATACTCTCGAACAAGACCCCAGCAGTCGAGACCTTGGGTAACGCTTCTACCCTCGTTTACGTAGGCTACTCCGACCAGATCGTTGATATTAACCATAGTTTCCCGTCATCCCCTGCTCGCCGCCGAACCGCTCTTTAATGCGACATTCTTTAATCGTGTTGTTACACGGCTTATCCGTTCCCGTATAGCCGCACCGGACGGATTTAAAGACAAAGGGGCAAAAATCGACCATATACGTATCAAGAGGAAATTTATTGTATAACTCAGGGCTACTTCCCAATTTAAAGGTAACCCAGGCTTCATCATACGACGTCGAAAGGTTGGTAAAGTCTAACTGATCGAGCGGTTCGGGATTATCTAACAGCTTCGTATGAACGACATATAACGTAACGGCGGCATCCGTCATGCCACCATACCGTTGCAGGTACGACTGGATAATACCGCCGCAATTAGACACCGTAAGATTCACCGTAGGTAGCGTGGTCCCGTCTGTATTCACGTTGGTAACATTAAATGCAAACCGGGTCCACGTCCGTCCGTTCCACGTTATATCTTCCGTATTTCTTGCCAAATATACATCTTCCGGCAACTCTTTGTGATGAAGTTTTACAAGTAGTAAAAACGGCGCATCAGAGGATAACTTATTCTTCTCCAATATCGCCGCCGTTTCCCATATTTTCATAAGTTATACCTCCTCAAAGGACAAGGATAGGTAATACCCTTCAGGATGTGAGTAGTGGCATTCCCAATCACTCGTAAAGCGCACGAGGCAGGTATCGCCCGTATCGTAATCCTTAAATTCGAATATGTCGGACTTTCGAACAGCCTTCCAGAAGTCTCGGAGGGTATTCTTTTGAGCCTCTGACAGACACGTCCAAGAATACAAGAACGTCCGCGGCGTTCTTGTATTTCGAGGTCTGGTAAGGCGATACCCTGCGTCTGTTTTAGACTCGACCGTACTGTCGGTTATTTTTTCCACGTACGTATCACCGGCGTTGGTAGCCCGCGATACGACGGGATGAGGAATTTGAGTTATCGGAAATGTCTTCATTGTTTATCCTTTCGAAATGTTACGAATGGCTCGAGCCATCCCGCCTTCGTCTGTCTCTGCGGCATCTACGACCACATTAATGATGTATCGCTTCATCTGATTGTCGTAGTTACTCGACTGAACGTTTATTTTCGATTGACTGTTATTAATAATATTAATAACGGGTGCCGCAACGGTCCCGCCGTTTTGCCCTTGGTTTTGCACAATCCCTTTGGCTACTCGCGAGTACACTTCATCCGTTAAGGGAAATACGGCTTCGTCGTTTCCGGCTTCACCGATAAGCCCCATGGTCGGAGCGGTTACCATACCGCCAGAAGCAAAGGCAGGCATCGATACGCCGAAAGACGGCTTATAAGGCCTGAACGAGGCCGCGTCCAAAAGGTTCCCGTTAAAGCTAAACCCATTTGATGACTTTCTTTCACCCAGCCAGCTACCAAAAAGAAGCGTCGCAATTTTATTCGCCGCCATCTGAGCAACCATTTGCGTAATCGTCTTTTGAAAGACTTTTCCCAGGCTTCGCAGTGAGTCCTTCGCACTTTCCGACCCGTTTGCTAGGGCTTCGAAAACGCCTTGGATTCCCGATGCGATTTGACCCGAGCCGGTTGTGATCATCTCAGCCGTAGACATGTGCGCTTTTTGCCAAAATTCATAGTACGTTTGAAGGGCTTGCTTTTTATCATTCCAGGCCTTTTCATCGTTAGCCCCTTTCGATTGAAGTGCATTCATCAGCCCTTGGGTATCGCCGCGCTTAATCGACCACTGCACCGACTTTTCATAGGCTTCGCGCTCAGCGTCTTCACGTTTTTGTACCGCCTGTAAATATGCCGCTGTATACCATTCGTTGGCTTCTTTAAGTGCTTCATAGTCGTCTTTCGTGGCTTGGATTTCTTTAAGTTTAGCTTTACGCTGCTTATCCAGACTTTGTACCGTCGCTTCAAACTCAGCTTGCGCAACCGATACATAATCTCCCTTAAGGTCCGCGTTTATTTTAGCCAGGTCTGTTTTAAACGCTAACCGCCGCTGTGTAAGAGCTTCCATGGCCTTGGCGGCTTCTTCAATTTTCCACTGTTTTAAAAGGTCTTCAGCGTGCGTCGTATCAATATCTTTCGATACATTTTTTATCTTATGAATTTGGTCTTCATATTTTTTCGCCTGGCTATTCATATTGGCGATACTCTTTTCAAACTCCGTACCGGTATCGTTTAAAAGAGCTTTATCGAGGTCATTTTCAAGACCCTTTAGATCTTTGCGAGCGTTAGCAATGTCTTTGGCTCGCTGTTCGGCTTGCTTACGAACATCCGATATGGATAGAGCTTTACCCGACTCGGTAACACCGGCAAACTCCGTAAGTGAGATAACGCCGACGATATTGCCGCCGAACGCTTCACGGTAGTCTTGGTCGTAATGCTGAGATACTCGGCCGCTACCGGCTGCCGCATAATAGCCGGAGGCATTGGCATCCAGCATGATAACGTGGCCGCCGTTGTTGGTAATAACGGCATCGCCTGCATGAGCTTCGTAGCCGTTTCCGTAAGCGTCCGTCGGATGAAAGGCGCTGCCTGCGTTCTCGGCCCAGTCGGGAGCCCACGGCCCCAGGTTCCAGGCGTTCGAGACTCCGGCATCGGACCAAACGTTTTCAACGTACGTTGTGCATACGACCTCGTTTTCGCCGGTGCCGTAATTAAGGCCGCTCCAGCGCCCTGCATTATATATCGCACCGCCTCTGACATCGTACGTCTGCTCATTTTCGACGTGGGTACCACCGCCCACACCGCTAACACCTGTGTCAGGCGAGAAGTCATAGGACGGTATCTGTACATTATTGACCGCTGCTTCTGCCGCCTGTCTTTGGGCTTCGGCATCGGCAAAATCTTTACCGCCTCCTGCGTTATACCAGTTAGAGTATTCTCTAGCATAGGCCTCTGTTCCTTCCTGCACCGCCTCTTCAGAAACTCCACCATTAGCTCTTGAACCTTGTCCTGTCGGATCGGCTGATATAGAGTTGTTATCTTCTTGTATTTGGCGCCAAATACGGCCATTGTGAGCGGTGTAAGTATACCCGTCGTCACCGGTCCATGTATTCTTCTGCGCCGCCTCATACTTGGCATTAAAATACTTATACGCGCAATAGGCAGCGTAAAGGGCGGCGGCTGCTACTCCCATCCAGCCACCGGCTAGATCGAATAGGACACTCGTTACCTTACCGATGGCACCAGGCAAACGCGCAAGTCCAGATACGCTTTTTTGCGACGATAAGACACTCGCCACACCTGCTTTTTCATGAGCTACCCCTAAAGCGGTCGTTGCTTGGGTTGTTGTCGCTGTAGCCGCCGTGGCCGCCTCACTGGCTCGTACAGAGGCCGCCCCCGCTGCCATGGCTGACTCTCCCACAGCGGCGTTACTTACCATCACCCGTTCGTTGGCTGTTACTTCTGCCGATGCCGCCAGTTCTTTTACCGCCGCGGCCTCGCGAGCCGCCGCTCCGATAGCCACTTCCGACTCGGCCACTTTGGCGTTACTTGCAATGACTGCGTTATTGGCTTCAACCTTTGTCGCTGTCGTCGTTTCCGTGGTATAGGCAGACGCTTTGACAGCCTCGGAAACAACAGCCGCACTTTTTTCAGCCTCCACATTTACCGCCGCAAAGGCTCTGGTCATTTCAACACGAATTCGTTCGGCTGCTTGCGCCGACTCCAGGCCTATCTGTGTGAACTTTTCCGCCATATACGCCTGCGTTTCTTCTGCCGACAGGTTCTGCTGATTGGCCGTCTTAATGGCTTCTCGGCGCATCTGTGCATACATTCTATCGCTATCGGCGATGGCTTTATTGATTCGCCGTTCCTGGGCTTTCGACAGCGCCTGTTGCTGCGCTTCGTTAGCTTGGTCTACCGTAGAACTTCGCACGGTATCCACGACCCTACCAACCGCACTCGCCGCTTTTTTAGCCAGCTTTAACGCCTCATACGCAGCCACCAATTTGGTCAGCGTAACCACCGTCGTTGCAATGGCGTCCTTATTTTCCTTAACCTTGGTGGCCGTCCACGAAAGGCCTTCCATAACCTGCGGTAAAATCTCCATAGCAAGCGGAGCCAAAGCCCCTCCGGCCACGGTTTTTAACTTACCAAACTGCAGATTAACCTCTTGCATCTGCATATAGGCTTCGTGCATTTCTTTCGGATCAAGGCCTGTGCCCTTAATCTTAGATACCCGCTGGGCGGCTTCTTCATAGTTAAGAAGCGTCTTCGTTAGCGCAAGCCCTCTTGTACCAAGTGTGGCCATTAAAAACTCTTGGCCTTGTCCGGCTTCGTTAGCTGCCCGATAGCCTTTGGCCAAAGTCTCCAGCTGTTCGTTCATGGGCTTCATCTTGCCCGTTGAGTCCGTAAGAGACAGGCCCATTTGAGATAAGACAGCGGCTGCCTTCTTTCCTTCTACCGTGTTATTGGCGAGGTTCTTATCAAGACGCATAATAGACTTAGCAGCCGTCTCTACATCTCCGCCTGTCATCTTTAAAATGCCCGAAAGTTTGGCGGCTTCTGCAGCGGTTAAATTAAACCGTTGCTGCACCTGGTACAAAGATTCACCGGCATTGACGGCGCTTTCAATAATGGCATTTAACCCAAAGCCTGCGGCTGCCACGCCGGCAAACTTTGTAAGTGTTCCCAGCATGGCGTTTACCTTACCCGTGGCGGTATCCACGCTCCCCGAGAACTCGTGTATCGGATTGGACGAGAACGTCTTTTGGATTTCTTGCTTGGTTTTACCAAGCTCAGAGGACAGCCCGCTGCCGTCGGCTCCTATCTTAATCAGTAAATCTGCAACTGTGGTCATTGGCTATCCTCCTTACATACCAAATACCTTGAGTAATTCTTCTCGTTCTTCTTTCGGATCGGGCTTTACGTCCGGGTAGAGCGGTGCCAATATATCGGCCGGGGTAATCGACGTCTTACTGCCAAGCTGAGGCAGTAGCTGCCAATAGGTAAAGTACGCTTGCATCTCATCTTTCTTTCTCTTTCGCCTGAGGTGTCCTTGTACCATGGCGTTAAACTCTTGAATTTGAAGTTCTTCAAATTCACGCGGCTTAAGGCTTAGCATCCCGTACGCCACCGGTTCCGCGTTTTCAATCCAGGCTTCTATCGATCCGACGACGATCGTGCCGTCTTCGATGTCGTCGGTTTGGCGTTTTTTCCCGTACCCGGATGAAACTTCACCTTGTTATATAGCCCTGTATCGAAAATGAGCTGTATCACAAACCCGCCTAAATCATCCATCGTCTGCCCTTCGATGGAGCAATATTCATCAATAAGGTCGTATAACTCATCATCAGACCTTTGCCCCTGCTTTTCGTCGTGAATGGCAAATCTGAGAACGGCCATAACAAGGTCAATACCGAGATTGGCCGTCATGCGAGAGATGACCGCAAGGGAGCTTGCATCAAAGATGGATAAAAGCGACTGGTTGATTTCTCTTTCCACCATGCGCATATCTTTAATGGTAAGATAGGCTTCATATCGGCTATTTCCTACGGTTAACGTCCGTGTGGTTTTCATCGTAAGGTTCCTCCTATCGTAAAAAAGAGCGGCCTTTCTACCGCTCCTTCATCACGTCTTACGCTGTTAATTTAAGCTTATACGTAAGTTTAATATCCGCTGTAATCGTAATCGTAATGTTGTTGTCCCCCATTACCAAATGGTCCTTCATAGCTCCATTTTTTAAAAGCTTTAGCGTTCCTTGACTATACGTATAATCAACTTCCTGATAAAGTCTCGTTCCGTCTGCCATGACGACCGTACGAACGTTGGCCTCCGGCGGCGTAATCGTAATGGAGACGTCCGTCATAGCCGCTTTCGAAACGGTACTCGTGGTCATGCTAAGAGCCGGGATCGTCGACAGTTTCTGTACGTCTGAAATGCCATTTTTGCCTTCAAAGGTAACTTTTAGCGTAGATACCCCGCTATAGCTATGGTCTTCATCAAAGGCCGTCACACTCGCCCAGCCGGTACGATACGATCCGTCGGGATATTCCTGGCGAATAAAGACCGGCTTACGATTATTGAATCGATTTTCAAGAATTTCAACGGCTTCATCGTTTAAAACTAACAGCCCTTCATACGACATGGTCCAACTTAACATGCCTGAAAGTTTCGTACTGTAGTTGCCGCTGTCTTTTGACGTGGCGTCAATCGATTCCGCCTTACGAGATAACGGATTGTTTCGCTGGCCACCCAAAAGAACCCACGTCGGGGCGCTATCAAGCGCAATATAAATCAGAGTGTCTTTGCCGGCAATGGCCGTCGAGTTTTCTTCCATGACCGGAAGGTTTTTAATTTTATCTTCTGTTAATGACATAAAAGTTCCTCCTTATTAATTCATATCCTGCTGCAATACCCATTCCACGGTCAGTACTCCGTGATAGGCACTGTTATTATCAGCATACAGTTCCTGATACGCCATGTATTGCGCAATCACGGCCGTACCGATTTGCGTGTACCCGGTAAGGGGTAATGAGTATTTGGTCAGTAGATACACCATATCATCAAGTATTTCATTGACTTCTTTTTTAGCTCTTCCTCGGGTCCAGACGTGGATCTGTTGGCTTACGGTGTGATACACCGTTGTCTTATTTTCGTCAACAGGCGAGCCGTGAAACTCGCCCAAGACGATATACGGCATTACATCCGTTTCCGATTCTGTCGGGACGCTGTCATACACAGGGATCGTCTGACCCGTCGAAAGAAGCGTATACACATTTTGCTGTACCTGGTTAAACGGAATTCTACTTATCACGAACGATAGCCTCCTTTATCGCCTCTCGAATGGTCGGACGTACTATGTCAATGGCAGGCTGCATGAAAGGGTGCGGTGCTCGTTTTGGGATAATCGCTTTAGCCATAAACCATCCTTGTCCGCCGGGCTTCATAGCCTTCTTATGAGTCGGAATGGATACCGTTGCAACCGCCCCGAACTCCACAAGATGGGCCACTTTATTTTTCGTGTACACTCTGGCGGCCGAGGTTTTCTCCGTATTTACAAACTCCAATTTAATTTCACTAGCAAGCCGCCCCGTGTTCTTCGGGGCCATCGTAATCGCCCGCTGTTGTACCTCGGCGGCCTTTTGTCTTATAACGTCTCGCAGTCGTTCTTGCGTAAGGGCGTCAAATTGCGTGATATCGGCTACGGCTCTAAAGGTCTCTTCATCTAAATTCGTTCGAAGATACATAGCCCCTCCTATCCGTGATGGCTCACAGCCGTGCACGTTAAGGTCATAACATCTCGTTTTTCCCCGTATTCAATGTGAAGTACCCGGTACTCCGTGTGTTGGTACCGAACACGCCAATCAGAGGCTACCTCTTTTCGGTAGCGAATCGTAATGCCCTGGGTAATGGCGGTGGCAGGACCTCCGCCTGCCTCGGTTTCCCAGAATCGGGGCCGATGTATCTGCGCCCAAACCGTGCCTACTCGTACATACGTTTCATCGTACCCGCCTTGCCCGTCAGGCGTTACCTGCAAGCGATACAGTTCTATGCGACTTTTTAAATCCGATACCGTGGTCACGCCGCTCACCTACTTTTTAGCGGTCTTTTTACCGTCACTTTCAGGCTCTTCTATCGGGGTTTCTTCTACAGGCTCTTCTTCAACTACGGGGGCTTCAATCGGCCCGTCGTAGACCTCGGCATACCCGAAATCAAGAATTTCTTGTAACTCGTTATCGCTCCCCGTTACGATATCGCCTTCTTTATAGAACGTGTTTTGGTATATGCAGTCTTGAATAACTTTTGCGTTCATCCTAATCGCTCCTTTCAGCTTCGATTTGAAGTAGTTGCGACGTGACGGTAAAGGGCATTTCAGAATCGCTTCCTACAAGCCCTCTATGGTCATACCAATGCGCTACTATCATCTTTAACGTTAACAGATGGCGGGCGTTCGTCTCTGAAAACGTAACGCCCGTACCCGTTTGTATATACTGCTTGGCGGCCTCTATTAGGCCTTGGATGACCGAATCCTCATCTTGGCCATCCACGCGCAGATAAAGTTTCACGTCATCCAGTAGTACCATAAAAGCCTCCTACGACAGTGCCAATTCGCCGTAAACCACGGCCTGGTCGTCGAATTTCTGTACATCAAAACGCATAACGGCTTTGATATCAAAGCTGTCGCGCTTCCACGCGTCGCCACCGATACTCGTACCGACTAACGTGGTCGCCCGGCGGTCGAACAAGACAACGGCGTCTTCAAAACTACCGATAAGAAGGGGTGCTTTTTTCGTCCCACCGGCGGCATCCGTCGGCAGCACCTTATTGGACAGGACCGTAACGGACTTTCCAAAGAGCATCTTTTGCGTCGAATCCAAGGGATTGGGCTGTAAGAGATAGCGACCTTCGCTATCTTTTTGCTTATCCAGGTAATTAAATCCGTCCTGGTTCGTCACGACGGACGAAAGCAAGGAAATGGCCGGATCGAGAGTCACATTTAAGACGTCTTTTACCGAGTCGATACTCGTAAGAGGCGCTTTCGTAAGCGTCTTTAAGAGTGCTAAAATCTGTGCGTTTTCCGTAATGACCGACTTTTTAGCCAGCCAGCGATATACATAATTTAAAAGGTCCTGGTCCGTATCGGCCAAGAGTTCTTCAGACATCGGCAAAATACCGGCGTACTTTTTGATAAGGTACTTAACTTGCGTGAACTTCGGGGCATCCGTTTCCCCGATAGTGGCAAATTCAGCGACCGGCGCAAACGCCGTAATGTCGGCCGCCTTTTCCATCACGCGCGTCCCCGACATGGTATTGACGTTTTCAACGCGTACAATAGAAGAAAGGGGATTTAAGGTACGCTTTAATTCATTAATTTTTGTCTGTGCGTCTACCGGTACAATAAAGCCGCCCTGTTCATTGGTGCCTTCGTTTAAATTCCCGGCGACGTTCGAAACGGCCATACCGCGCGCCGCTTTTACTTCCTGCGGCGTTAACAGGTTGCCTTTATTTCTAAGAAGCTGCGCAACAACGTGTGTCATATCCACGTCTTTTTCGTCTTCTTGTTTTGTAACCGAGGAAGCAGCGACTCCCGGCACCGTATCGGCTACCGTCTGCAGCACGTCGAATTGACGCCGCAATTCTTTTAATTCATTCGTCGCAGACTCGGCTTCATCCAGTCGGTTGTCTTTCAATAAGTCCTGGATATACACTTGTTTTTTGGCCATATCCTGGCGCAACTGTCTTTCTTGTTCTGTCATAACAGGTTCCTCCTTAGGTCAGTAACTCAAGTTCAATGGCAAGTTTTCTCTTGCGGTTTTTAATATCGTCTTGCAAATTTTCTTTTTCAGGCGGCTGCTTCTTATCTGTTGCCGTTTTGGCGTTTTTTACCGCCTCGGGCATAGTCTTAAAGGAAAGCCCCTTGCTGCAGGCCACGAGCTGTACGCTCGTATCTTTTACGGTAATGTCGAACACCTCAGAGGCTTCAGCGGCCGTGTACCAGGTTTCGGCCTCTACAGCCTTACGAATCTCTTCGGCCGTTACGCCTTCTTTAGCGCGCTCTAAATACACCTGCTCGATACCTTCTTGCACCGTATCAAGCATCGTAGCCACTCGCAGCATATCGTCCGAATCCCCCATCGCCATGGCGCTCGGTTTATGAATCATGAGAAACGTGTTCTTAGGCATGTAAAGGTCATCGCAGGCCATGAAGATAACGCTGGCAATGGAAGCCGCCCACCCATCTACCACACCTACGGTGTGCCCGTCGTGCCGTTTTATCATATTGGCAATAGCCATCCCCGCCGGAACGCTACCACCGTCTGAATTGATGTAAATCGTAAGGTCTTTTCCTTGTAAGCTTTCGAGCTTTTCTCGTACATCAACCGGCAGCACGTACCCGGCAAAGGTCTTTCCGTCACAGTCCGACAACCACGCCTTCATATCATCGTCGACGATATCGCCGTGGATGTACACCTCGGCCGACTGAGGCGTCTCGTTTTTCACCGTAAGATAGCTTAATTTATTCGTTTTGTTGTCCATTTTCCCCCTCACCTCCTTTCGATGCAGTTTGTTGTCCGACTTGATCGAGTGTGGTATAGTTCAGCGACACGAAATGCTGGTCGCCGTTCTTACCGATGCCGTCCATTTCTTCCATCTCACGGATTTCGTTGATGGTGTAGATGCCGTTATTTAGCATGTCTCGGTAGTATCCGGCACGGGCGGTACTATCACCGCGAAGTTCTGCCGCTGCGTTAAATTTGACATAAAAAGAAGCCCTTTCCGTTTCGGTAAAGAGCTTGTAGTTTATTTCCTGTTCCCATTGTGTAAATATCGGTAGCAGGGTGGTTTTAATGTAGTCGAGCCCCATGGCTTCGGCGTTAGCGTAGGTCGCTCTGTCAAGTTGTGCCAGCTTATGCGGCGGTACTCGATAGACTTTGGCCACTTCCGTAATGCCGAATTTTTGCGTATCTAAAAACTGGGCCTGATCAAGCGGCATGCCAAGTTGCTGAAAGTCTAAGCCTACGTCCAAGACCGCGATTTTTCCTTGGTTGTCCTTTCCGCTATTTAGCTTTTCCCACTCGCTTCGCACCTTTTCTTTCGCTTCAGCGTTTAACTTGGTCGCCGTCTTTAAGATACCGCTCGATAAGGTACTGTTACGGTAAAAATCACAAATAAACGACTTAAGAGCGTTTTGGCTATCAAGTTCATCGATAAGCGTCTTCCACGGCGGGATCCCGATAATGCCGTCTCGCGTAAAGGCTTTAAAGTGCAGCACCTCATCGGGCTTTAAATCGTATACCTCGCCTTGTGCGTTTTGGGTTCGGTAATGAAGGGTGCCCGTAGCGGCATCCAGTTGTACAAACGTACGTACCGGATCCAGCGGCCACAGTGCTACGGGATACCCGTCAGGCCCCCATTTAATATAGGCAATGCCGTTGCCGTAGATACCGATGTGCCCTTGTATGGTTTGCTTAAATACAAAGGCCGACATGAAGGGGTTCGGCCGCTCATATAACAGTTTGGCAACCGGGTGCTTCATGCCGATGTCTTTCTTTTGATTATTAAACGTATGAATCGGAAGTTTTCCGATATCGTCAGCTAAAATAGACACGCACGCGGCTACGTTCGAGTTTTTAGCCGCCTGTTCCGGCGTAAGAACCGCTCCGCCGCCGATGGCATCGATAAGCCACTGCGCAGGATTTAAAAGGGTCCCGCTATCGGTTCCGGTAAACAGCTTTCCGCTCCCATTGGCCCGGTTTAACAGCCAGTTACGAATGAGCATCCGTATCGACCCCTTTAGCCTTATCGACAGTTATCGTGTAATTAATAAGATACGCCCCCGATAAGCATTCAACGGCTGCCGTATATAAGGCTACGGCAGGACTTACATACGACCCGGCTATCACTAATAAGATAAAGCCGGCTAGTAGTAAGATATCATCGGCAAACTTTTTTATCGTCTTCATATGATTCCTCCTATAAACTAAATTCATCGGATAAGACATACTCGCTTAAATCTTCAAGTTCCGCTACATAAGCCCGACTAAAGGCGTTTATAACCGCCGCTATCGGGTCAATGCGGTTGGTGGACTTTGCCTTATCAAGCAAGATGTTTTCATTGTGGTCACGCTTAGTCACGGCGTTACTAATAGCCCAATCTAAAAGAGGATTGGGTTCATGTAAGATGTTTCCGCGATAGGCTTCTTCTCGAAAGGCCTTGGTCGGTTCTGAAAGCGTTCGCATCCCTTGCCGTACTTCAACGGTTACAATGCCCCTTGAATCAAGCTCTTGCGAAAATTGAGTCGCGTTATACGGGTCATAGCATACTTCCTTAAGGTTTACCCCCAGGTTATCCATTTGTTCTTGTATCCATGTGTCGATAAAGCGGTAATCCACGACATCTCCCGGGGTGATGGTAAGGTATCCTGCTCTTGCCCAGGCTCGATACGGCGCCTTATCGGTTTTTTCATGTGTAGCTACCTTCTCTTCCGGAATAAACCCGTGGGCTCGTACCAAATACTTGGTCGTCCCGTCGTCATCAAGCGGTAGCACCATCCCCACGGCCGTAAGATCGATGCGCATCGACAAGTCGATGCCGATGTACATATCCTGCTTGTATAGGTCAATAGGAGGGGCCGTAATGGCTCCTCGTTCTTTCCACTTGGCCATATCCATATACGATAACTCCGACTGATTGACCCATAGGTCCATATTCTTCGTTAAAAACGACTCCATCTTCTCGGGACTCTCAAGTGCCGACGCCAGTTTACTTCGGATATTAGCCAGCCCTTCAGGGTAAGCAGCGGCTATCGGGTTGGCCTTTATCCAGCATTCTTCGTTTTTTACGTCATCTAACAGGGTTCCTTCGTCATCTCGATCGAGTTCATTTACCATACAAAAGTAATCGACCACGTCAAAATCAAGGGCCGGGTTTAAAATCTTCTCAACGAGCGGATACTCCACTCGATAACACGGACCACCGAAGTTATTACCTGCCGTCGTGATAATAAAAAGAAGCGGCTGCCGTCTGGCAACCATACCAGTGTTGATAACTTCAAGAATCTCATCGGTCGGATGGGCGTGATATTCATCGATTAAGCCGCATTGAGGGTTGAGACCGTCACCCGTCTTGCCGTCGTCTTTCGACAGGGCTCTGAGGATTGAATCGCTCTTCGGATGACGAATGACTCCGTATGACTCATGCCACTTGTCCTTGAGAAGCGGGCACCTTTTTAGCATAGCTACGACTTCATTGTAGATAATCTTAGCCTGCAGGGTCTTAGTCGCCCCGATATATACTTCACTCATGGGCTCACCGAGGGCCATGAGTTCGTAATCCCCGACGATGGCCAGCGACTGGGACTTGGCATTTTTCCTGGCTACCTGCCAGTAGGCCCTACGAAAGCGCCTAAGGCCCGTATCTTGATGGACCCATCCGTAGACGTTACCGAAGATAAACCGTTGTATCGGAGCAAAGTCTATCGGCTCGCCGGCAAGAACGCCTTTGGTATGCCGATGTAAATACGCCCAGTTAAAAAAGCGCTGCGCCTTTTCTTCGTCAAACACATACGGAAACTCTTCCGTTCCTGCACGCTGAACATCTCTTAAAAAACGTTCACATGCCCAGCGGTGCTTTTGGCATACATGGGTCGTGTCCTTTATGCAGTTATGGCTATACTCAATAAGTTCTTCAAGTAGCGTCATACATTACCAAATCCTTTATCGCCCAACGGGTCCGCCTTCTTAGGCTCTTCTTTAGGAATATTTTTGGCTTTGGCCAGAGGATTTAAAAACATTCGGTCTTCCATTTGAACGAGTGAATTCATTTTAGCGTTAATGGCCTTGTCCAGATTTAACAGCCCCGATACGGATAGGACGTATTCTATCTTTTCAAACATTTTTTCCGCTCGTCTTGTTCCGTACTTTTCAGCCAGCGCCTCAACGGCGGTGACACTTTCATCCGGTGAGAAATCTATCTCCCGAATTTTTTCCCGATGATGCAATAAATCCAAATATTCCGAAAAAGTAACACAGTATCTGGCCATCATTCCCACATCAGCCGAGCTTACAAAATCGATATTTTTATATAATTTTACTATCTCTTTCCACTTTTTATGGGCCTCTTTATCCGCCCGAACATAGCTCGGACAGACCAATTTTTTATCGCCCAATTTCACTTCCGACTGCTGCCTTTTTTCTATCTCAGCCGCAGTAAGATGCCGTTTGTTCCCCTTCATGAGATGAAGAGCAACAGGCACCGCAGGTCTTCCTCCAGGCATACTATTACCTCCGTTATCCCGTAAGGGGAATTTCACGAACTTTTTAAGAAGAAGAGGCCAAAACGGTCCGGCGTTTTAAGGTAAAAACTTTTTTGACCGGGGGGCCTTTTCTCATTCTCATTTAAAATTATATTTTCTCAATTACGAGAGTAGTGGCCAAAGCCGCCGTCTTCTCTGGCGGTCTTACGATTGTGGCACACGTGATTCATGGCTTGCCAGTTCTTCGTATCCCAGAACAGCTTCTGATTGCCTCGGTGCGGAATGATGTGATCCACCACATCTGCGGGAAGCGGCTGGCCTGATGCCTTGCACCGCTCGCATTCACAGGTAGGATGCTCGGCTAAAAAAGCAAGCCTGGCTTTATTCCACTTCGAACCGTAGCCTCGTTTGGCGGCGCTTTGCCGTCTGTTGTCGTATGATGTCTTGCGGTGTTTTTCGCAGTACCTGTCACGGGTAAGCTCATGGCAGCCCGGATAACAGCACACATGTAAACTCTTTTGCGGCATCCCTTCACCTCCTTGATACAATGCTTCAAGCCAGACATTTATCTAGACTACTTATTGCTAAATAGCATTGTTCTTTGACAAATACGAATAGACTATACAACATGTCGTTTCTCTCATTCTTTTATTCGTAAGATTACTACGTGTAGTATCTCCGTCACCCATAAGCTATCTACCCAAATACTTTACAATTTTTGAAATTAGATATATTCTTATAGAAGGATTTTCAATCCTACATGGTCTAAGTCCACTGTGATTTAGACAAGACAAAATCTTATTTTGTCGACCTCTGGTAAAGGAATAACCCCGAGTCATAATGGCTTGGGGTTATTTCCTTTATTACGCCCCTCTACACAAACCGGGCATACTGTAATAATAAGTTCAACAGAACAAGACGCCCAATCATTGAGCGTCTTGTTCTGTGTCATGCAATATATTATTAGGAGGTGTTCACACTATTAATATACCAGCATTTTCCGTACCAAGTTGATACGAAAACGTACCGTTTGTGACATCTCTTAATTTCTATCAGTAAAGACAAAATGCATCTGCAAGGGAATTGATAAGGGCCCGAACATCATCATTGATACTTTTTCCAAAACTCTACCGGAGCGTTTTCTTACAGCCGGTTCACTTAGATGTAACACATCTGCAATACGCATCCAGGAAGCCCCGTTAATGAAACGTTCTACAACAATAGTGCGGTCAGTATAGCTTAGAGCCTCTATAGAACGGTCAAGTCTCTTAATTACCGGCTCAATCTTATTCAGTTCTTCCTGAATATTTTTTTGCTGTTCTTCAATTTTTTCTTTTTCACACATGGACTTTTCTTCCTGGCTTAACATTTCCCCATTACTTCCGGGAGCAAATGACAGAGACGGAACCTTAGGAGCTGCCGTCAAATTTAGCTGGGTTTGGTATTCTTCGAGTTCCGCATGAAGGTTTTCAATATAGACTTTCGTCACATTGTATTTTCTAAGTAACGTTTCCACTTCTTTGGTTCGTTTATCTGTCATCCTTTCTGTAGCCTCCTAATATCGTAATCGTTCTTCAACCATAACTTCAATCCTCGGTTTATCACTGTATATTTTCCCCGCATTAATTTCGCACACAATACTGTCATCTTTTAACACGGTGCCGTTTAGTGCGTCCAGTATCCCTTTGATGTAATTATCTGTATCAGGTCTTGTTGTCGGTCGAATTTTAGCTTCTATAGCTTCCTTTCGTTTCTTTTGACTAAATCCACTCGGAATAGCTCGACATATTAATAAGTGTACTCTACACGAATTTTCAAACTGCCTAAAGCCTGGTTTTGCTAGTAACGGTTGTAGTTCTAATCTTATCAGTGCCTTATAGGCTTTGGACTTTATCGGATCATACGTTTTTACAAATCCGCCTTGCCGTGAGAACCTCGGGCGTCCCTGGGCAACTGGATTTCCATAAAGCGTCATTAAAATTCTCCGTACTTTTTCTGTTTCCTCATACTTTATCGGCATTTATGCTCTCCTTTAAAACGGGATTTCTTCCTGAACCGATTCGCCCATATCTTCAAAGCCAGTAGCAGCTTCCTTTTTTCTCCACTTGTTCAGTCTTTGTCCTACTTCATCCGCTAAGATATATGTACGGTATTGATTCACACCGTCTTTTTCATATACGTTAGTCTTCATACGACCGATTACGATAACCGCATCCCCTTTGTGCAAATCTTCATAGATAGAATTAGCCAAATCATTCCAGGCTTCAACATTCACCCAATCGGTAGCCTGTTGGTACTCCCCGTTTTTATCTTTATAATTTCTATTTATGGCAACTGACAAACTAACAACCACATTGCCGCTTACCGTTTCTCTTCGTTTAGGGTCTTGCCCCATGTTACCTACAACAATGACCTGATTCATGTTCATTCTCCTTTCATAACTAATTCAATACAACTCGTTCTACAATTTCACCGTTTTTTGATAAATACAGCTGCACCTTATTTCCACATTCATCAAGCTGCATGTCCGTACTTGCATAATGTGTCAGTATCGCTAAGTTTTTCCGAATTACGCTATCAGGAATATCCGGCCAAAGGCTACGTGCAAACGTTCTTAACTTACGAGGAATGGGTTGCTCATACTTCTTTTCTTTTAAAGCTGCCAACCTGGCTATTAAAGCTTGTACATCAATTTTATGTCTCGGCTTACTATATTCGGCAATCTTTAAAGAAGATCGTTCGGCTTCTATCCGTGCACTAAGCTTCTTATCCAGTATTTCTTTTATGGTTGCCAAGGACGGAAAAAATTTCTCCCGTTCAATTGTAATTTCTACTGCATCGGCGACATCCTGTTCATCGTACCTTGCAAATATTTTTTCAAAATTTTTAAAATATCGAGTCCTTTCATCATTATCTCTTAATTGGTTCGGATATGAACCGCAAATCAGAGACTGGATAAAGTCCATACTTCCGCTCGTAAACATTCTCTAGGACCCCCTTTGCCGTAGTTTTCGTTTATGCTCTTCACGTTCACGCATAAAACGCTCGTAATCTTCTGAATGCTGCCACTGATTCCGGGAACTTTTATGGTTTTCAGAAATTCCTTCATCGTACCCATTGGCTTCCCAACGGTTAAGAATACCAGTAATATAAGCTAGGCTTCTTTTATTTCTCACAACGGCCCTTTCAATAGCTTTATGAACAAAAGCATCACCATGAGTTTCAACCAAAGCAATAAGTTTATCCTTTTCAACGAGAGAGCTGACGGGATGAATATTAGAACTGTAATACCCCATAATTTCATCAGCCGCAGCGGAAGTCCTTTCTTCTCCTTCTTCTTTACTTTCCTTTACTTTACTTTCCTTTACTTTACTTTCCTTTACTTTACTTTCCTTTACTTTACTTTGTGGATTATCGTCTACATTTACGGGGTTATTGTCTACATTAACTAGGTTTTTGTATACATTAACGTTTATGAGCAGAAATCTTGCGTCGTAACGGACTTCCCTTCTGCGGGAGGCCGCCTCAAAAAAGCGGCTCTGTATCCCTTCAGAAGTAAGTACGCCGTAGCATTCGTACATATTGGCGTTAAAGAAATCCACCTGCACCGCCTTGTCGACAGTCGCGGTAACTGCGCCCTCGCTAACCCCAAGCTCGTCAGCAATTAGAAAGGACATATCAGGACTCCACCGAAGGAAATACCCGTCATTACGATAGATATTAGCCAGCAGGCTGATTAGCACCGGGATAGATTGTATTCCGCACGCTCTCATTATTCTGCGAATCTTAACGTCCTGCAAAAACCCGACATCCAAAGGATAATAGTCTAACCCCTGTTTTATCGGCCTTGCCATAGGGTCTCCTTTTGAACGTTATTCGGAAATAGACGCTTCTAAAATTGCATCATCTTTTTTCTCCTGTTCTGTCCGTGTATCCAATACTTCTCCTGTCATCGGATCTACATTGTCGGGAACCGTTTCAGCTTCTGTATCAATATAATCCATTTCATCAGGCACATCACTCATGTTTTTAGCAATGTCTTTCTTAATGGTCCCATCAGAACTCATTTCTCTTACAAATTCAGTCTTAAGCGGGGCGTATTTCAAGCACTTCTTAAGCACCGTCTTTTTGGCCATCTCATCAAAGTTGCTGTTCCAGGGACTATAGTTACTGCCGGAAGCTTTGCTATACTTTTGTGCATGCTTTTTTATATCTTCCACACTCATAACTTCGAATCCATATCCTCCCTTTTGAGTATGAAATACGGCGTAGTAAGCAATAACACTTCCTCGATGGCTGGTAGCCGGTATATGCTTAAGCTTCGGCTCAAGGCCCAACTCGTATTCAAAAACATCGTTTTCATATACTTCATGAGCTTGGATGTCTTTTACTTCACCGCTTCGATAGGCCAAGTCAATAAGCCCTTTGTATCCCAGTTGAAATTGGCATTCCAGGGCTCCTTTATTCTTACTGTTTCTGTACGGAATTAAGTAAGCTTGTCCAAGCGGAGTATTCGGTTCTACCCCCAACTGTGCTGCTTGCATCATAGCCCCGAGAAAACTGGTCGGCGTACACTCCTGCAGCTGAGTATTGCTGCTCATAGCTGTTAAAACCATGCGAGTAAAACGTTCTTTTGTGATTACGGTAGGCAGCGCTTTCTGGATTTGGTCTTCCATCGATACTACTAAGTCTTTCATGTTCCTAACACCGTCAGTTTTGTTACTTTTTGCGGTCATCAAACCGCCCTTTGTGGTTGCCATTAATAGGTCCTCCTTTATATCTTGAATACCCTTATCGGGCTACCCTTCTTACTGTATTTTTCATATATATCCGGAAGTTCCGTCTTAAGTTTCTTACTATCAATTGTCGTTCTGCCGGCTTGCGTCTTCCAGGTAATTTTTCTCTCTCCGGCATAAGCTACCTCATGATCACCTATCATGGTCTTCAATTGGTTCTTTTTGGTTTCGACTTGCTCTTTGATTCTCGATTCTACTTCTTGAAGCTCATCAATTTCAGTCAATAACGTTTCGGCATTTTCGGGAAGTACTATGTCATCCGCAAGACCACCGGGAAATCGTTCGGCAAGTGCTTGCGAACAACTCTTGCTGCCATCCACATCGGGCATAATACCGCCCTTAACATTATTCTTCCAGAAAGATTCTTCCACCTCGATAAGTGCCCTAATATCTTCTTCATTTCTGGGAATTTCTTTCCAAATAAAGTGATTCCCTCCGATAAGACATGCGATATACCATTTATCACAGCCCGTCACAGCCATGTAATGCTGGCACTGGAGATAGTAGCTGTCGGGGACGTTGTCTCCTTCCCATTCTTTAGTTTTAAATCCGTTTGCTGTTTTGCACTCAAGGCCGGCGTTTTCGCCAACAACCAGTCTGTCGACGTTGGCTATCATGAACGGGTAATCGAGCGATTGAAGCGTTCCGCATTTCTTTACTTTTAATCCTGTAAGCTCAGTAAACCTGGTTGCGACAGCTGCTTCGTGAACGTTCCCCCAATATATGTACTCATTATCTGATAGGTCCTCCGGCTCTACCTGTCCCGTTTTCTCTTGCCAAAGCCTAAACGGACTCTTCCACCGATTCATACCGGCAATAATGGCAGCATCACTACCTCCAATTCCGATATTACGAAGTTTTTCCCAAGCTTTGCGATCTTTCATTTCATCGACTGTCATAATTAACTTCGTATGCATTGCTTTTTATCTCCGTTTCTGTTATAGTTATATAAACCGATTTTTTCTTTTTCATGGGAGGAACGCATCTGTTACGGCAGATGCGTTCCTTTTTTCTTTTACTAAACAGTTTCATGAAATAATAATCAGTACGACAAGGATTAAGTATACTGCCACAACACTAAGCCCGACTTTGACACCTTTGAATACAGTTTTTATTATCGAGTGATTCGTATTTTTGTTAGACTCGATTGTACTTTCTGAGGTTTCCATGCTTTGTAGTCTGTAATATCCTTGATTTATCCACGGCGGAGGTACTGCCTTACATCCGTTATATCTCATATAGTTTCTCCTTTAATGGCGTTACTTAACTGCGTTTAATGGCTTGAATCAACAAGGTCAGTGTCACTATCGTGACTACCGCACACGTTACATTGGTCATCCACTCCATCTGTATCATCCTTTCTGGTTAGTGTGACTTTAAATCGTCTGCCTTCCGAGGCATATGCAGTATTTAACAGGGCTTCTAAAACTCGCTCGGGATTGAAATTTACGAATTTAACTTCTGTTTTAATCGCCTTCTTTCGGGTAGTATAATTACTTTGTATAAATCGCTATCAATAAATGGGACCTCCATATGGTATACTTGTTCAATAAGGAGGCGAATCGGTTGACAAATAAGATTACCCACTTTCACGAATTGCCCATTGAGGTGCAAGACCTTTTATTCCATTACATCCATACGACTTACAAGCTGCGAGTTCATATAAATCACAATTTAACGACCTATTATGTGAAACACCACTTCGTTGAGCTGTTAAAAGAGTCTCATCGAGAGTGGTTAAAATTAGATATCGCCCTCGGCTGCTTCAAAGAGGCTATGGAATTCTGGGGATTCCGTTCCATGTGGATTGATGACAATCCGGATTCCGGATCAGATTGGGCGTTCAATGCCCGCATTGTCAGATAATATGAAAATATACTTTTTAAATACAAGGGAGTGATTATAATGCGTGCAACAAAGATTAAAATGAAACCCGGTTGTCAGGACTCTTCCAACCTTCTCGAAATCGAGCAAATCTATATTACGTGCTGCCCGAGAGAAGGTTACTACTACAAAGAAGATATTTACGATGCCTTGGTAAGGTTGCCCGGATGCATCCAAGTAAACATCTATCCTTTCCCTAACTTAATTCCGGCAATAAGCGGAAAAAAGGAAAAGTATGTGCGTTCCGAGCAGGACGGTTCTATTCAAGATAACCTTCTAAATTTACCTCGCGAATAGAGTAAATTCGTTAATATGTATCTATTTCTTTACAGTTTTACACATTCTTTCATCGAATCACTTCTTTGTGGTATGCTTTAGCTGACTTGTCTAATAAGGAGTGATTATCGTGAATTTAGATTTAGAACTATTCAGGTCTATCCTACTGGCTGTTAAAAATGCCCCTTCCTCAATCGTTAAGAACAACTATTCAATCCGATTTGATGGGGTACGCCCGACAACAACGGACTACCATATTCATTGGCTTATTCAAGAAGGCTTTTTGGCTGCCATTGATCCCGAATATAAGGACCGGGAATATGACTACATAAATATTGAGTTAACTCCCAAAGGACGGCAGCTTTTAGACATTCTTACCAATCAGGATAACTTTGAAAGAGCCAGGACTATTCTTGAGGATAGTGCCATTCCCATGACACTAGACGCTTTGCTTAGTGCCTTTATGAAGCAGTAGAACTAACTTTTTTACCTAAGGAGGTAATTACTTTGGAAGAAATGTATGCGTGTTTACTTGGCAAATGGGTAAATCTTACTGCCGAAGAGATGACTATTGAAGGACTGCCCGCCTTAGATTGGTGGCATGAAAATAGTCAGGATGCACTTGCTGCAGGATACATTGAGATCTATCACCGCAGACGGAAATATCGAATTCATCCTTCATTCATACAAACATATGAAAAATCAAACTGGTAAAGGTCATTTTCAAGTGAATCAACTGTTATACTATTAAGAGATTGGCTATCAAGTCGTATCTTGATGATCTCATCTCTATAACGGCAGTCTACGAAATGTTTTATGGCTCGCCATTCCGGCTCGCGCAATCCATCAATCAACTCTCGAACCAATTTTACTTTTGCTTTTGCCCTTTCTCTTTCTAATGTTTTCATTAAGGCTCCTTTCTCCCCATAAGGGGACGGGAAAAAAATATTTAACGAGCTATCTTAATCCTTCATATTGGCCAACTTTTTGCGTTTTGCTTGTTCTCGTATGAGCTACCCTGTTTAGTTATCCTTCTTTGCTTGCCAAAGCTCAATTGGCGGCAGTCCTCGCTGCCTAAGTTATGAAGGAATCCTATAGAAGTCATGGTCTGGAAAACCATGATGGGAGCTTGTATTACAAATGGTTGCACTCAGGGATGTTTACCATTTGTGGCAAGTTACCTGCAGGGTTTTACGAGAAAACAATGAGGGATAGATAGATTTCCAACCTGTCTATCGTTGAGTATGCCTACATGGGTACTCTTCACCATCGCCGGGATAACAGTTTTTTTGTTGTCCCGGCATTCTTTTTCCCCCATAAGGGGGACGGAAATGCTTGCTTTTTAGCCATGTCCTAACGTAATTGTTTTTCATGATTTAATTTCCCCGTGAGGGGACGGAAACGCAACTGTGGTCATTGGCTATCCTCCTTACATACCAAGATTTAATTACCTTTTCCCCGTAAGGGGACGGAAACAGCTCTTTTTCTTTCTCTTCCATTTTCGTTCCTCCTTGTTGTGTTTTCCTCATTCGTTATTCTTGCTCAATGCCGTTTAGTAAACCTCCGCAAAATTCGTATTACAATATTCTCGAAGGGAGATGTGTACTTGTGAATAAAGAAATCTATATTGGCAACAGTTCGGAAACAATTCCGGTCCCAGCCATTTGTCCCCGTTGTCATCAAGGTATGACTCCTGACATTCGTTCCTATGCTCAAAATTGGACTGACGATGATGATTTTGGAGTAGTTTTTTCTTGTCCAGTATGCAAGCACATATTCTTCGTTTCTTATGTCTGGGCATACAACGAAAACAATTCATCAGGTCCATGCATGGAAATATCTTCGGTCTATCCGTCTTTTCCCACAATAGAAATTCCTTCAGAAATGGAAACGCTCTATCCAGACTTTTATCAACTATATTCTCAGTCAGCGATAGCCGAAGCTTCAGGCCTAACTCTAATATCCGGTATGGGGTACAGAAAGGCCTTGGAATTTCTTATAAAAAACTACCTGACGAAAAACAATGCCGAAGAAAATGATGAAATTCTAAAAGAACCGCTTTCAGCATCAATTAAACGAATTCCATATCCTCGTATCCGAGCGTTGGCCAAAGCTTCATCTTGGCTTGGTAACGACGAAACTCATGTAGTAAAGAAAAATCCCGAATATAATGTTTCTGATATGAAACGATTCATGCTTGCGCTATGCTATCTCATATTGGCTGAGGATGTATCAGATAAAACTTTTCCGCTATTAAGATCCACATAACGTGAATCTATTTCCCCAACCTTGACCCCGTTCGGCAAATAATATTGATAAACATGCCGAGCCGGGTCTTTTTCCGTTCCACTACCACCTACACACGTAACACAAACCACGTTTATTACTTCAGCCCTCCTTACTAGCATCCCTTCCGGTAAACCCATGATTACCTCACTCCTTCCCTACGTGTTGTTTTTTAATTAGGCCTTTAATGTCGACCACATCCATAAGGCAGTTTTCCTTTGTACTCTATCCCAGGCTCGCTATGCGCTTGAGCGGTGCTTTCGGAATAATTGTCGATAAGGCAGTCCTCGTTACCTCAACAATGGCACTCACCTCTAATCGGTCTTCATATATCCACTCTAAAGGACCTATATGTGCGTTTGCGGTATCTTCCGTTAGAAATATCATGCCATCTTGAATACTGTTAGATAAACTTCCCTTTAAGTCAGTCGCATAATATTTGCAATGACCTATCCTTACCGTTATGACGTATACCATGGTGTATCACCTCCTCATGAAGCTCTTTCTCTTTCTCGTATATCGTTTAGTAAACCTCCCTGAATTTTGTATTACAATGTTCTCGAAAGGAGGTGATTTAAGTGAATGCTTTGGTCACATTAAAAAATGGTGATAAAGAACTAATCGAGAACTTAAAATCGATTAAAAGAATTGATGTTTATTCTGATTCAGAGACTCTTATCACAGAATTTGATTCATTTGCACTTTACGGTGGCACCCACATTTTCATAGGAAATAATATCTTCACAGTAGAAGGCGATGATATTTTTTCCATAAAATTTGCTCCGTAAAGTCCACTAAGTTTATTGCAGTTTTACAAAAAGAGTGCAGTGTAATTCACTGTGCTCTTTTTGGCATTCATTAAAGAAATTAAGCATGTCTTTAATTAATTCATTTCTTACTTTTGACGGGGTTTTACCAAGATTGAGTTCTACATTTACTTCCGTCCCCTTATTGTTGAATATCATTGTCCTCACTCCTTATTACATTTAAACTGTAATTACTAATCAAAAAAAATAATTCTTCTATAAGGAACTCCATATAATTTTTCAATTCGCTTAATTACAGGAACCGTCGGAAAGGTTTCCCCTTTTTCATATTTAATTAGAGTACACTCACCGATTTTTAGACGTTTTGCGGCTTCCCGCTGTGTAAGTCCTGCGTTAACTCTAGCTGCTTTTAATGAAATTCCATCAGGGATGAAGTCCTGTTGTTTCATCACTCCTTCCTCCTTTCTAGTCAAGCTTATTACATTTAAACTGTAATGTCAATAGGCAAACTGTAATATAGTAGAGAAAAATTTGATTTTTATATAGTTAAACCGTACAATACGGTAAAGGAGGTTGTTTTATGAGTGACTTAGGAAACCGCGAAGTCTTTTCTCGCAATTTAAACTATTATATGGATTTATACGATAAAACACGTCGAGAAGTAGCTTCTGAGTTAAATATATCGTATACAACCTTCACAAGTTGGTTGAACGGTACAAATTATCCAAGAATCGATAAAATTGAGAAGCTTGCAAATTATTTCCATATTAATAAGGCTGATTTAATAGAAGATAAGTATAAAGAAAATCCCCCTCAAGGCTATTACAACGACCCGGAGGTAGCGGAGCTGGCGGAGGAGCTGCGGACGAACCCCGATTACCGCATCCTGTTCGACGCCAGTAAGAATTTAACGAAAGAAGATATTGACACCGTTTTAAAGATTATAGAGGGCCTAAAAGCCCGTGAGGGAAAATAATTATGGCAAGACAAATTGCGGTCATTACAAAGAAAGTCATTACGCTACTTTCTCTATCTTGCCCTATTAATACGCCCATATACATCGGACCATCAAATGAAGCTCATATGAAATCAAGCCATCCGAGAGATTTTGCTAATTATTATCCACATATAGGCCTTATTTTATCTCAGCCGGACTATGTCGGCGTTAATCACAAGGATGCGTCTATTGAGTACGTCCGCGAATTTAAAGCAAATAATGACTATGTAAAAGTAGCAGTAAGAATTGCTGCTAACAATTATTTCGTACGATCGTTATATGTGCTGAACCCTAATCGAGTTGCGAATTTTATTAATAAAGGAACTCTTAAAAAATTTGACGAATAAGTAAAAGTATTTTATACTGTAGTCAAGAAATACTTGAGAATCTGAGGACGGAACGGGCAGCCGTCGCCAGAAGGTCATCGACCTGAATAGGAGATGCGGGAATGTCACCCCGCCAATTCTCAAACCTCGAGAGGGCTACAGTAATATGTAGCCCTCTTTCTTTTGCACACATAAGGATTTGAAATGAATATCACTTTGGTTTATCAGAAATTACCGCTAAACGTAAAAACCTTAGTACGAGAAAATGAAGACGGGTCTTACACTATTCTGATTAACCCCTCATTTAATTGTAAACAGCAAAAAGAAGCGGTGCTCCATGACCTCACACACATAGCCAGAAACGACTTTACTCGCGAAGAGCACGCGAATCTTATAGAACAGATGGTTCACTCAGCGGCGAATATTAGTTCTGACACTTATATGGAATTTCATTGTCGATAGCCACGTAATTCTATAAGAAAGGGTGTTGTCACTATGGAATACTTTGTTTTTGCCTGCTTGCGATGAAAATTGACTAAAAGGAATTCAAGTCCGATAGAAGAAAATCATTGAGTTAAGGGGGAGGGGGAAACTTTAAAGATATAGGAGAAAAGAGTATGTACAAAAAATATAGAGTTATTGCAATGCAAGATGAACACACGGTGCTGATTGATTATGGACTGACAAACGGGGCTCGCATTGGGGGCACTTTGTATATTATAAAGCCCCATAAGGACATAGCACTTAGCGGCAAAGATAACGGATCGTGTGATGAAATAAAGGCGATTATTGAAGTAGTTGCTCCTTATGAAAATTTCTCGGTATGCAGGCATATAGCGCATAAAAACATTGATACAATTAGCACCGTTTCCGCCGGAGATGTCGTTATTCTAACTCGCGAATAGCTTTTCTTATTATCCTGTTAGTACGTTCTAAAGAGGTGACGCTACTATGAACAAAACTACCAGAGATACTTTTATGCGATATTTTTCAAACCCTATACCCTTACGAGAAAACAGTTTCACCTTTCGACGCTTTGAAAAATTACTAGTTGATAATGTGGACGCATTGTTTGACAGTACCCAGTATGACACGTACCTTCCGTTCCAATCCTTATATGTTGACGGGGCTACTATGGAAGACCAACTCCTGGTCTGTAATAACTGCAAGACCCCGCTTTTAGAAGCCTGCGAAAGGCTGCACTCAACCGGAGACACTGAGGAGATTTCCATTTACCAATGTAAGACCTGCGGTAATCTTATTTTTACGAAATATCCGACAACGTTCAAGTACTAACTAAAAAGGAGCGATTGGCATGATGAAGAAAAGTTTAATAGCAGCACTCGTATTGATTGGCATTTCCGCAAGTATATCCGCAGCAGATTTTCAGAACGTAACTCCCGAAACGTATCCGATCTATTGGCAGCAAGGTAAGCAATTTAAATCAAATGGCAACCAGGAAAAGCCGGATTTGTTTGGGAGACAGTGGCGAAAGAATCCGACTAACTGTATTTCTATCGTAACGCCTAGAATGATGGTTAGCTACTTAGCTTTTTCTAGTAAGAAACGCTTATTGGATCTACCGGTAAACCTCGAACAAATTTTCGAAAAATATAATGACCGCATTTACGTAACAACTTGGACGCCTTTTATGCGTGATGGCGGTTTCATGGGTACCGGTGGCTCTATTGCACCTCAATTGCAAACGCAGCGTTTGGTTATCGATAAAGACGGTATACTGATTAGACCTACGGAAATGCCTACAGAACTTGATAAACTAATGCCGCATAGCTTTGGGCTTAAGTACTATTCCTTCCCCCGTGAAGTCATACTAAATACTCCGTATGTCATTCGTTGGGTAACCGGCTATGGAGATATATTAGAAATGGACGTCACAGCTGATAAAATCAATGAACTTATAGACGATGAATTACACTTCTATAACGCTGAGTAAACCACCTTTATTTGATAAATGCATCCTTTTAAAGCCCTTATTTTTTAGAGATTTTTAAAGACATTTTTCTACTCACACACTTAAATGTCAAAATTTTATTTATGAGGTAGGACTTATTACTATGGTTAACGCTACCATTCACGCTAATGGAATTGCTATTCGTTTAGCAAGCACAGATGCAGCTGATTATATATCATTAACTGATATAGCCAAATACCACAATCCTGACGCTCCGGCAGACGTTGTAAAAAATTGGTTACGTATTAGAAGCACAATTGAATTTCTCGGGCTCTGGGAACAACTTAATAATCCGAATTTTAAACTGGTCGAATTCGACCAGTTTAAAAATGAGGCTGGGAAGAATTCTTTTGTATTATCTCCTCAAAAATGGATCGCGGCAACCAATGCGATTGGGCTTACATCTAAGTCAGGTCGGTATGGAGGCACATATGCTCACTCAGATATCGCATTTGAATTTGCTTCCTGGGTTTCTCCTGAGTTTAAACTTTATGTTATTAAAGATTATCAACGCCTCAAATCAAGCGAAAGTCACGTTCGCTCTATCAACTGGAGCGTAAAAAGAGAAATTGCAAAAGCCAATTATAGAATACACACAGATGCGATTAAAAATAATCTTATTCCCCAATTATTATCCGCACAGCAAATATCAATCACATATGCTACAGAAGCAGACATAATAAATGTTGCTTTATTTGGGGTAACCGCGAAACAATGGCGACAACTAAATCCCGCGGTAAAGGGGAATATTCGCGACAATGCAACTTTAGAACAGCTGATTGTTCTTTCAAACTTGGAGACTATGAATGCTGAATTAATTCACGAAGGTCTGCCCAGGAAAGAAAGATTGTTCCGGCTAAATCAAATCGCAATCTATCAGCTGCAAGCACTTCTTACATCTCCTGTTAAGAGCATTGAAACATTAAAAAAGCTGCAATAACAATTAACAAAATGCCCGCACTCTGCTACCAACAGATATTGCAGAATAAATTACAATTTACTATTGAACTCATTACTTTTATAGGCTATACTGTAGTAGTGAACTGTCCCTTTCGCATTACGCGGCTGGGACACTGAGGTCCTTGCTACTGCCCGTCCACCAGCAAGGACCTCTTTTATTTATATAGGAGAGTTTACCTTGACTATTTATGATAAGCCTTTTAAAACATATAACGAACAAATTGAATTGCTCAAGAGCCGAGGATTAATTGTTGAAGATTACGGTTTTGCATACCATGCTCTAAGCACGCTCTCTTACTATGATTTAATAACTCGATATCAGAGATATTTCATGCCTGACGGTAAAAAGTTTATTGATAATATAACAATAGAGCTACTATATAATTTTTCATTGTTTGATAGATCCGTCCAGGCGTTTATATTAAAGTATAGCTTGCTTATAGAAAATATCGTTAAAACAAAGTTATCCCATATAATGGCCAAAGACTTCGGAGTCAATGAGGTTGCATATCTTTCTGCTTCTAAATATAGGGAATCATTCAAACTACCTAACAACGAATCGTTAAAATTTAGTTCACTCGCTTATGAATGTAAAAAGGCTATAATAGATCCTAAAATTGCACGCGATCCTACATTATATTATCACCGGAAGCATAATCATATTCCCCCATGGATTTTATTAAAAAATTTATCATTTAACAATACTATCAGTCTGATTAAGCTATTAAGAAACAAACAGCGAAATCGTATTATAAATGAATTAGTCCCTTTTTCTCAGGTTCGTCTACGGGATAAAACCAACTTCGTTTTCTGCTCTTTAGGGGCAATCAGGCTCTTTCATGATTTTGCGGCTTGCAATTTGGATTTTACGACTCTATATACCTATGAAATCAACCATCTTTCCTCTACTATCCTATCTAAACTCCTGGATGATCGCTATCTCATAAAATCAGAAAACAATAGAATACCTCTTACTGAAAAAGCTTTCTCAAGAGGACTTTATGGGGTAATGCTTTCTATGCTGGTATATCTCAAAGGAAGTCATTTAGTAGGTGAGTTTATTACTGATTTCCTTTACCTTTTTGAAGATTTCAATGATAGTGACAGTGCGGATAAAGAACGGCTATTCAAATATTATTCAGATATAGCCAATATGCCGGCCGATACGCCTATGCGTTTACAAAGTTATTTATCACAGTACAAACAAGAAAACACCGATTCCAGAGTTTCCCGTTAAAAAGGATTTGATTATTTTGTCGGATGATATATTTTTAACTCCCAAAGAACAAGTCCAATATTGCAAAGCAGAAGGCATCTGTTTTAACCGGATGTCAAAATCTGAAGCCGTAAAATATTTGGAAGCTAACCGCAACTATTTTAAGCTACGGACTTTTCGTAATAACTATGTAAAGGATCCTCACCTTCTAAAATATACGAATTTAGATTTTGCCGACTTAGTTGATTTATCAAGCATTGACAGCCAGCTGCGACGTATTTTACTGGAAATGGTGCTTAGCATTGAACACTTCTCAAAATTGCATCTAATACGGATCGTTCAAAAATCAAAAGAAGATGGTTACGCCGTAGTGCGAGATTATATTAATCAACTATCTCATGATAATCAAAGACGCTTATCTTCTGATCTGAAGAAAAACAGTCGGAGCCTATATTGCAAATCTTTGTTTGATAACTGCATCAAGAAAAATATCACGACATGCCCCATTTGGGTATTTGTAGAGATAATTTCATTAGGTCAATACCTTCATTTTTATGATTTCTGCTGTCAACGCTACTCACGCCAATCATATGCAAAAGAGCTTAAAGAAAGATTATATTTGCTATGGACAGTAAAAGACCTAAGAAATGCATGCGCTCACAACAACTGTATTATTAACGATTTTCGAGCTCCTACCTCCGCTAAAACTATCCCCAGTCAATCAGTAAATAACGCATTAATACACTTGGGAATTTCTACTCACGTGCGTCGAAAACATTTGCGAAGAATCCCTACCCATCAAATTATTACAACTTTTTATACTCACACACTAATCGTATCAAGCCTGGAAGAACATAATCACGTGGTAAATGAGCTCCAGAATTTTAAAAAGCGTTTGTTCCTAAACAGTGATTATACGCATAATGACATTATTTATTCTAGCTTCAAGCTACTGGAGAAACTTATTGACAATTGGTTTATTATGATATAAGATACTGTTACAGAGAAAAAACATTAAATGTTTTTGCGAGAGCGGTATCAGTTGATATTGCTCTTATTTTTTTGTCTTATAATAGGCAGCTATGTTATCAATGTTCTATAAGTTTTTATATATAGAAAGAGGTGTTTCCAATGAAAACCGAAATTGATAGAGACCTATTTAGACACCGTCTGTACGAATTAATGGTTGAACAGAATCTAAGCCAATATGACTTGGCTCGAGAAATGAGAATTTCGGTATCAGCACTCAACAACTGGTTTCATCTTAAACGCACACCTAGAAAGAGCTCTATCAATAAACTATGCAAATATTTTAATGTTGATAGTAGTTACTTTTTAAAAGAAAATCCCGATTAAGACTATCTAATGAGTCTGAGCCCCGCATCAACAACTGAGGCGGGGTTTGTTTTTACTCCGGAGGCATCTATATGAACACTAACAAGCGAGCAGCCCTTTATATCCGTGTAAGTACAGAAGAGCAAGCCAGGCATGGACTATCCCTAAGTGCACAATTAGAAAATTTGCAACAGTATGCAAAAAATAAAGGGTACGATATAGTCGGAATATATACTGATGATGGTGCTTCCGCTCGTAAATCCCCTTTTTCTCGTAAGGCCTTTAAGCAGCTGATGGAAGATGTACAATGGAATCGAATTGACCGCATATTATTTATTAAGTTGGATAGATGGTTTCGTTCGGTCCGTGATTACTATAAAGCCCAAGATATACTGGATGCTCATGGTGTGGACTGGGAAACTACACAAGAGCAATACAATACCACGACTACGAACGGACGCCTAATGTTAAACATCAAATTATCTGTCGCCCAAAATGAATCTGATATGACAAGCGATAGAATTCGTTTTGTATTTGAACAAAAACGGGTAAAACATGAAGTTCTATCCGGATTTGCACCTTTAGGTTATAAAATAAAAAATAAACATTTAGTTCCTGATGAAAATGCGTCTATAATAGCCAATGCATTTAATCAATTCATTGCATACCCCAATTTACAACAATTAACCAATTGGTTTCATTCCCAGGGAATTCATTATAATGTAACTTCAATCCGCAAATTATTAAGAAATGAACGATATGTTGGCCGTAATAAGGGTGACTTGGAGTATTGTCCTCCCATCGTATCTGATCAACAATTCTATACCGTCCAAGATATGCTTGACAAGAATTTAACAGTAAAGAGGACCGCAAGCGGATTGGTATATATTTTTACCGGTTTATTACGTTGTCCTATTTGCGGCCATAAGCTTACCAGTTCATGTGCCTATTCCGGTACACATAAATATAAGCGTTACCGCTGTTCCAGACATTGGCGTAATGAAGACTGCTCCTTTAATCGAGGCATTGCGGAAAGCAAACTTGAAAAACAATTATTAGCACATTTTGATGATTTGTACGAGCACTTCAATTCCGCCGTACAAGAAGAGCAAAAAAATAACGCTCGCATAGACACGCAAGTGATCAAGAAAAAGCAAGAACGGCTAAAAGAGTTATTTTTAAATGAACTTATTACTCTAGATGAATACAAAAAAGATTATGCTAAGTATGCTGCCATGTTACCGTCTGAGCCCAGACCTTCTATTCAACCTTCATTATATAAGGGTATGAAGGCAGCTGACATAGAACAGCTATATAAGGCTCTTCCGGATCGACAAAAGCAGGCCTTCTTACGACAAATTATTGACTATATAGACTTTGATGCTGATTTAAAGCCTATTATACATTTTAAATAGCTTGTACTACAGGCAACACTTCTAAGGGTAAGGCTTGTAAGAGTTCCGGTATGAGTACGGCCCTATCGGCATACAAGGCCTCGTGAGCCAAGCCTTTTTTCACCTGTCGCGTAACCAGCGATACGACCGCTACATTGGTCACTTCACTACCCGTGCCGCACGTTGAAGGCACCATAATGAGTTCGCTGCCTTTACAAGGCTGTACTGTCCCGTCAAAGAGATCCGTCAAGGGTACACATTCTTTCAAAGACAGAAATTTGGCCACATCCAAGATGGCTCCGCCTCCAACAGCTATAATCCGTTTCGGACATTCCATCATGTCACGGTGAATAGCTTCCACTACTTCGTCTGTCGGCTCTCCGTCATCATAATCATCCTTTAAGAGAACCTGACACGGTAAATCGAGATTCTCAAAATAAGAACCGTAGATATACCGATTGGTCACTAATACATCATCTTCCCTTACCTTCAAGTCAGCCGCCATGGCACGACATGTATCATATCGATAAACGGCGGTGTGCAATCCCAGTTCCAGCATAACAAGGCCTCCTTGATTCGTTTATCACGATGTATAACAACAACGGATTGCAGGTCTTATGAACGTTGTATTCGCTCTCCCGTATCCGTATGAATATCCCAAACTTGACGGTCCGTTTCAACACGCACCGTTCCTTCGGGCAAGCTGTTATCTTCCTGCCAGGCCGCTACGATTTTGAAAGCCACGGGCAGTTTCATATTCTCATTCTTATATCCCCGTGTACGAGACGTATCGCGACGATTATACCGTATAGTCACACGTCCCGTATGTCCCAAGTCTTCCAATAAGAAGCGAATTTGTCGTCCGTAACGAAGCGAATCGACCATATCCCCCATAGCCGGAGCATAGGCGCCTGCAAGAACTTGGAGACCGTTATCTAAATCAGCCGTAGACTGTAACCCTGTACGAATACAAGGTATATGATGCCGCAAAAACAGATCTTTCATATACGCAGAACGGCGTACGGCCTCGTCTATCGTTAAAGGCTCATAATGACCGCTTCGATACATATCTTCCAGCTCCGTATTGGCAATGACGACAACCGGATATATACGTGTAAAATCAGGTTCCAAATTACAAACGGCTTCCGTCGTAGCCGTTAAGCTTGTCCAATCCTCTCCGGGGAGGCCGGGCATGAGCTGTAAGCCGGTTGTAAAGCCGCTTTTTTTCAAAAGCGCGACGGCTCGATGAACATCATCACTCGTGTGGCCTCGTTTTGCTGCCTGTAATACACGGTCATCCATAGACTGCACGCCCAATTCGACTGTACTTACTCCGTATCTCTTCAAACGGTTTAAGACTGCGTCGTCTATGCAATCGGGCCGAGTCGAACAACGAATGGCTGACACAAGTCCATTTTGCAAAGCTTCATAAGCCGGCTGCAATAATTCTTCTTGAAGAGTTGCCGATACGGCCGTAAAAGAGCCTCCATAAAAAGCAACTTCATAATCAGCTCCCTTTTTACGTGTATAAGTAGCTATTTTTTGTGCTGTATCGGCCCCCGTGGGTACCTCTACCTGACCCGTTACCGTGTGTTGATCACAAAAAACGCAGCGATGAGGGCACCCTAAATGAGGAATAAAAACAGGGATAATCGATGTTTTCATATTTTCTCCGTAAAAAAGGCCGATGCCGCAGCATCGGCCCTTCACATATCTTAGCTTAGAAGGATAAGGCGTTCATTTTTTCTAATGCCGCATAAGCAGCATGTTGTTCGGCCGACTTTTTCGTTTTTCCCGACCCCATACCCATAGTCGTTCCGTTTACGATAACTTCCATAAAGAAAGTCTTATTATGATCGGGGCCCTCTTCATGACACAAGTGGTACTTAATATCCTGCGCACCGTCACGCTGAAGTAATTCTTGAAAATACGTTTTATAATCCTTGCCGTATATTCCTTTTGCAACCAACTGCAAGTATCGTTCCAACTGAGTCAAAATAAAGTCGCGAGCCGCTGAATAAGAACTGTCCATATAGATAGCGCCGACAACGGCTTCAAAGGCGTCTGCCATAATACTGTTACGCGTGCGCCCGCCGGTCAGAGCTTCACCCTTGCCCAGTCTCAGGTAGTCACCCATATGAAATCCCGCACATACACAGGCAAGGGGTTCCTCACTGACAATACTGGCTCTGGCCTTCGTCAGATTGCCTTCAGGCATGTCGGGATACCGACGATATAAGTATTCGCCTACAACCATATCCAGTATAGCGTCCCCGAGAAATTCGAGTCTTTCATTATGCATACTGTGATGAGTCTTATCTTCATTCGTATAAGACGAATGGGTTAATGCCTGGTCGAGCAGGTGCCAATCTGTAAACGGCCCGATATTCAGGAGTTCCGTAAATTTTCGCAACTGCTCTCTTCTGGCTTTATTCATATGTAAACACTTCTTTTACGCCTCTGTGTATTTTTTTAACAACAACGTTGCGTTGTGACCGCCGAATCCGAAGGAATTGGATATAGCCACATTCACATCTGCATCGACAGCTTTCCCGGGTACATAATTAAGTCCCAAAGCCTTTAATTCATCATCCGGCTCCACTAAATTAATCGTAGGATGTACTTTTTTGTTTTCAATCGTCAACGCACAGGCTATGGCTTCCACAGCCCCGCCCGCACCGAGAAGATGCCCCGTCATGGACTTGGTCGAGCTGATAAACAAATGTTTAGCATGGTCGCCGAAGAGCCGTGCTACAGCCAACGATTCGTTCAGATCGTTTAAGTGAGTAGATGTACCGTGTGCATTAACATAGTCCACGTCCTCTACGGAAAGACCCGCATCATCAATAGCCAGCTTCATGCACTTGGATTGCTGTAAGCCTTCGGGAGCCGGTGCCGTAATGTGATATGCGTCGGCATTACTGCCGTAACCGGCAACTTCACAATAAATGTGAGCACCTCGTTTTTTAGCATGTTCCAATTCTTCCAGAACGACAACGCCTGCCCCTTCACCCATAACAAAACCGTCACGATCTTTATCGAACGGTCGCGATGCGTGTTCGGGGTCATCATTTCTCGTAGACAATGCTTTCATGGCTCCGAATCCGGCTACGGCTCCGGGAGACACCGCCGCTTCCGTGCCGCCTGCTACGGCTGCATCCAACTCACCGCGTTGAATCATGCGGAATGCATCGCCGATAGAGTTGGTTCCGGTAGCACAAGCCGTAACGACACTGGCACAATGGCCTTGTAATCCGAAGGTAATTGAAACTTGTCCCGATGCCATGTTGGCAATCATCTTAGGGACGACGAAAGGATTAACGCGAGACGGGCCTTTTTCAAAAAGTCCCTTATACAAGTTATGCAACGTTTCCATAC
>OLSH01000298.1_pt1 | contig 50563 bp, 42 predicted proteins | sample 1643221 | NCBI WGS metagenome assembly OLSH01 (sample SAMEA3136681, study PRJEB25190) | human gut metagenome | biome: human gut; feature: human-associated habitat; material: faeces | place: Austria | collected 2013 | reverse complement strand
TCAGCCAGCAGAGGGAGCATTATAACCAGACCCTGGATTACATTGAACAGGTGCGTATCATCAAACATGATTTCCGCCATCACATCCATGCCCTTCTGAACATGGACAGGGGGGAGCGGACCAATTATCTGATGAACCTGAAACGGGAGCTGGACATGACGGCGGAAATGGTGTTCTGCCAGAACCAGGCCGTGAACGGACTTCTCCAGGAGTATGCTGCCAGGGCAAGGCAGGATGGAGTGGAGTTCACTGCCATGGTGGATTTATCCGCCCATGTGCCTGTGGATGATTTGACCCTGTGCATTGTCATCGGCAATCTGCTGGAAAATGCCCTGGAAGCATGCCGCCGCCTGTCAGGGCAGCGTTTCATCCTGGTCCAGGCCAGATGGCTGGATGACAACCTGATGATGCTGGTGGAAAATTCCTACAACGGACAAATAAAAAAGAACGGGAGCAGGATTCTATCCAGCAAAAGGGACGGAGGGCTGGGCATACTGAGCATAAAGCGAATCCTGAACCAGCCGGGGGACGAGTTCGACGTGGATTACAATGACTCCACCTTTACGGCCATGGTGAAAATCGTGGACAGGGCCCTGGGATAGGATGTACAGATAGATTATTGTTCGCTGTCTTTGTGAGACTGTAATTTGGACTGGGTAGTTCGCCAGGAACTGGCAAAGAGCGGATTGTGGAACGGTTCTTACAGATGTGACAATAAGATTCAGAAAGGACTCCCAGGATATGTCGCCAGGATGCGGTCAATCAGAAGATAAAAGGATTGCAATCTCCTTGAAACCATGTATAATGGTAGTTGTAAATAAACGGGGAGCTCACTTAAGTGGGCTGAGAGTAAGCTGTTCATGCTTAGACCCATTACCTGATTTGGATAATGCCAACGTAGGGACCATAGCGGACGATTGCCGGCGGAGCACCTGTTTTGGTGTTCCGCCTTTTTGAGTATGACGGGCATGTCCGTATGGCATCAGGCATGGGCGCCGGAGCTTCCCGGCGGCGGATTGGGGGCACCACCTTCCGCCGCTTTATAAAATTAATGCGAAAAGGAGAATGACTATGAAAACAGCATTAACAATCGCTGGAAGCGATTCCAGCGGAGGCGCCGGCATCCAGGCAGATATCAAGACCATGACCGCTCACGGGGTATACGCCATGAGCGCCATAACGGCATTGACTGCCCAGAATACGACCGGTGTGACAGGAATCATGGAGGTGACTCCATTTTTTTTAAAGGAACAGTTAGACGACATATTTACGGATATATTCCCGGACGCAGTTAAAATCGGGATGGTTTCCTCCGGCGGCCTGATAGAGGCCATCGGGGACAGGCTGGCATTTTACAGGGCAGCCAATGTGGTGGTGGACCCGGTCATGGTATCCACCAGCGGTTCCCGGCTAATCAGCGGGGAGGCCATAGAGGCGCTGAAGAAAGTCCTTCTTCCCATGGCAAACCTGCTGACTCCCAATATCCCGGAGGCAGAGGTGCTGTCAGGAATGGAGATACATAATCCCGGTGACATGGAGAGGGCGGCAAGAGCCATCGGGGAGGGCTATGGCTGCGCCGTGCTCCTTAAGGGCGGCCACCAGCTCAATGATGCCAATGATCTGCTGTACCGGGATAAGAAACTGAAATGGTTTAACGGCAGGCGGATTGACAACCCCAATACCCATGGGACAGGCTGTACCCTGTCCAGCGCCATTGCCTCCAACCTGGCCAAGGGCATGGATATGGACCTGGCTGTGGAGCGGGCCAAGGTATATCTCTCAGGCGCGCTGGAAGCGCAGCTGGACCTGGGAAAAGGAAGCGGACCAATGAACCATGGATTTGCCATCCGGGGCGAGTATTAAGGAGGGATGAGCATGAAGGAAAAGATAAGTATGAAGGAAAAGGGGACCTCCGTGTCTGCCAACAGCCTTATATGGTTTGGGGCAGGCGTATCCATAGCCGAAATACTGACAGGCACATATCTGGCGCCTCTGGGATTTGGAAAGGGGTTGGCAGCCATTTTGCTGGGCCATGTGATTGGCTGCGTTCTGCTGTTCATGGCAGGACTCATTGGAGGATATACCGGGCGCAGCTCCATGGAAACAGTGAAGATGAGCTTTGGGCAGAAAGGAAGCCTGCTGTTTTGCGGGCTTAATGTCCTGCAGCTGGTGGGCTGGACCTCCATCATGATTTACGACGGCGGGCTGGCTGCCAACGGTATTTTTGACGCAGGCCTGTGGGTCTGGTGCCTTGTGATTGGCGGTCTGATTCTGGTGTGGCTTTTAATTGGAATCAGGAACCTGGGAAAAATCAATACGGCAGCCATGGCAGCGCTGTTTGTGCTGACTCTCATCCTGTGCCGGGTTATATTTGCCGGCAACGGGGAGCCGTCCATGAATGCAGACAGTTCCCTGAGCTTTGGGGCTGCAGTTGAATTGTCTGTGGCCATGCCGCTGTCCTGGCTGCCACTAATCAGCGATTATACAAGGGAGGCCGAACGGCCCTTCGGGGTAACGGCTGCAAGCGCCGTGGTCTACGGCCTGGTAAGCTGCTTTATGTATGTCATTGGTATGGGAGCAGCCATCTATACGGGCGAATATGATATCTCTGTCATCATGGTCAAGGCAGGGCTGGGAGTGGCGGGGCTCCTCATTATCGTGCTGTCCACCGTGACCACCACGTTTCTGGACGCCTACTCTGCCGGTGTATCCAGTGTGTCCATCACACGCAGGATTAAGGAAAAATGGGCGGCAGTGGCAGTTACTATCGTTGGCACTGCGGCAGCCATGGTATACCCCATGGACAACATTACGGATTTCCTTTATCTGATTGGTTCCGTGTTTGCCCCCATGATTGCCATTCAGATTGCGGATTATTTTATCATCCGGCAGGACCATGAGGCGGAGGCGGCTAATCTGCCAAACCTGGTTATCTGGCTGGCTGGTTTTGTGATTTACCGCGTACTGATGCGGGTGGATACACCTGTGGGAAGCACCCTTCCAGACATGGCGGTCACCGTGGTTCTGTGCGTGGTCTGCCGCCGGGTGATGGCTGCCGGCCGTGCGCTGCCCGGACGGGCATGAGAGACGGCTGGCAAGCGGATTTTGTGATTTACGTTCCGGGGAAAATGTGACAAAAGTATGATATTTCTAAAAAGTCCTTTACGGGAAGGCATTGCAGGTGTTACAATATGCTCTGGCAGTCCGGGTGACATAACGCCCGGACGTCTATTACGGTAAAATGGCCGGACATAGGGACGGCGGACCGGTTTTCCCATAAGAAGAGGAGCAGAATAAATGAAAAAATGGATTTGTATATGTGCGGCAGCGGTACTGGCGGTTTCAGCCCTGACCGGATGCAGCACCAGTTCAGGGGCCGCGACTACGGCGGCGCAGACTGAGGTGGTTAAGGAACATGCAGCCAAGGCGGAGACGGCTAAAAAGGAGACAACCAAGACAGCGGAGGCTTCAGAGGAAGCCCAGGATACCGATTCTGAGGAAATTGAGGCAGCGGCAGGAAAACACCATGTAAAGATTAACGTAAAGGACTATGGAACCATTTCCGTGGAGCTTTACGGGGACGAGGCCCCCATCACGGTGGCTAACTTCCTGAAGCTGGCCAAGGACGGTTTCTATGACGGACTTACCTTCCACCGCATCATAAGCGGTTTCATGATTCAGGGCGGCGACCCGTTAGGCACGGGCATGGGCGGTTCTGACCAGGAAATCAAAGGCGAGTTTTCCAACAACGGAGTGGAGAACCCATTGTCCCACACCAGGGGAGCTATTTCCATGGCACGTTCCCAGATAAAGGACAGCGCCAGTTCGCAGTTCTTCATTGTACACGAGGACAGCACATTCCTGGATGGGGATTACGCCTGTTTCGGATATGTGACAGAGGGCATGGAGGTAGTGGATGCCATCTGCGAGGATACAAAGGTGGAAGACAACAACGGTTCCGTGGCAAAGGCCAACCAGCCTGTCATCGAGAGCATAGAGGTAGTGGACTGATAAAGGTCCTGACATACGAAAGAATCCGGGTTTTCCTGTTTTAGGGACCCCGGATTTTATATTTTTATGAAGAATTCTTACATTTTTGATTTTCATATTGAAAATATGGTGAAGGGCTGTTATGTTAAGAAAGCATCCTGCCGTTTTCAGGCAGGAGTGGAAGAAAATGCAGTAAATATCAATAAAAGGCAGGGCAGGATTGTTTATGCAGAAGTTAAGGAAGAGGACATGGATGGGAAGGCTGGCCGCAGCGGTGATGGCAGCGGCTGTGCTTGTGCTGGCAGGGGCGTTTGTGTCCCTGGCGGATGAGAGCGGAGATACAACCCGTTTTGTATCCGGTACAAAAGTCAACGGCGTGGGAGTGGGCGGACTGACCGTGGATGAGGCCAAGGCCAGAATCGAGGGTTTTTATGCCGGTGAATACAATCTCACCATCAAGGAGAGAGGCGGACGCCAGGAAACCATAACAGGTACGGATATCGGTTACAGGGTGGAGGTTCCCGAGGGACTTAAGGCTATACTGGACGCACAGAACGCAACCGGGCGTGTCTCAGGACCGGATGCGGATAACTCCCATACCATGGGCATGACAGTGACCTACAGCCAGGAGGCCCTGGGGGCAAAGATTAAGGCTCTGACCCTGATAAGCGGCTCCGGCATCACAGTCACTTCCGATGCCCGCATATCCTCCTATGAGGAGGGACAGCCTTTTTCCATCATACCGGCTGTCCAGGGAAATAATGTGGACGAGGCCAAAACCACGGAGGTGATTACCGCTGCTGTAAAAGCAGGGCAGAACTCAGTGGATGTGGACAGCGCAGGCTGTTATTACCAGGTAAATATATGGGAGACAGATGAGAACCTTATCGCCCTGTGCGCCCGCATGAACCAGTACCGGGACATGAGCGTCAATTATGTGTTTGGCGGTGAGAAGGAGACCCTTGGCGGTGAGACCATAGCCACCTGGGTCACAGGAAGCCAGGACGGGGTACCGACGGTTGACCTGGAGAAAATCACGGCCTTTGTGACAGAGATGGCTTCCAGAAGGGATACGGCCGGAACCGCCCGCATATTCCATACAGCCACGGGCAAAGATGTGGAGCTGACAGGCCCCTACGGCTGGAAAATAGATGTGGCAGGCGAGGTCCAGGCCCTGGCAGCCCTGATTCAGGCCGGCCCCGCAGCTGGTCCTGTGGACAGGGAACCTGTATACGCCATGACGGCAGCAAGCCGCACGGCTCCTGACTGGGGCACCACGTATGCGGAGGTGGACCTGACAGGACAGCACGTATACATGTTCCAGGAAGGAAACCTGGTGTGGGATGCGCCCTGCGTCACGGGAAATATATCCAAGAATTACGACACGCCCGCAGGCATCTACAGCCTGACCTACAAGGAAAAGGACAGGATACTGAGGGGAGCCAAGCAGGCGGACGGAACCTATGAGTACGAGAGCCATGTGGATTACTGGATGCCCTTTAACGGAGGCATTGGTTTCCATGACGCCGCATGGAGAAGCAAATTCGGAGGCACCATCTTCCAGACCAGCGGAAGCCATGGCTGCATAAACCTTCCGCCGGAAAAAGCCAGCGTGCTCTATGACTTAATATATAAGGGCATGCCTGTGCTCTGCTACCAATAACAGGCTTGGGATGAAATTCACAGAAACAGAGAGGAATACATACATGGCCGCAAATGTGACAAAGGATATGACGGAAGGCTCCCCGGTAAAACTGATACTGGGATTTTTCATCCCCATGCTGTGCGGGCTGCTGTTCCAGCAGCTGTACAATATGGCGGACACCATCATCGTGGGCAAGTGCCTGGGGGTCAGGGCTCTGGCAGCGGTGGGCTCCACCGGTTCCATTAACTTTATGATTATCGGTTTCTGCCTGGGGGTGTGCAGCGGTTTTGCCATTCCGGTGGCCCAGAAATTCGGGGAAAAGAACGAAAAGGCGCTCAGACGGTTTGTTGCCAACAGCGCATGGCTGGCAATCCTGTTTTCAGTGGTCATGACCGTGGCCGTGTGCCTGTTATGCCGCAACATCCTGGAGCTGATGCAGACGCCGGAGGATATTATTGATGGGGCCTACAGCTATATCTTCGTGATATTCCTGGGTATTCCAGCCACCTATCTCTATAACCTGCTGTCCTGCACCATACGTTCCCTGGGAGACAGCACTACCCCCCTGATTTTTCTGGTGTTCTCATCTGTGGTGAATGTGGCCCTGGACCTCTTTATGATTCTGGTCCTTAAGATGGGCGTGTCAGGGGCTGCCTGGGCCACCGTCACGGCCCAGGCAGTGTCGGGAATCCTGTGCCTGATGTACATGAAAAAGAAATTCACCATTCTTAAGATGAATGATGACGAGTGGAGGCCGGATGCCCATTACATGAAGATTCTGTGCAACATGGGAATTCCCATGGGGCTGCAGTATTCCATCACCGCCATAGGAAGCGTAATCCTGCAGACCGCAGTCAATTCCCTGGGCTCCATGGCAGTGGCCGCAGTGACGGCAGGCAGCAAAATCAGCATGTTCTTCTGCTGTCCCTTTGACGCTCTGGGCTCCACCATGGCCACCTACGGCGGACAGAATGTGGGGGCCAGGAAGCTGGACCGTATTGACCAGGGCCTGAAGGCAGGGGCTGTCATGGGCTGTGTCTATGCCGTTATAGCCTTTGCCGTGCTCTGTATCTTCGGACAATGGATTGCCCTTATGTTTGTGGATAAGGGGGAAGGGGAAATCCTGAGGAACACGCGCCTGTTCCTCATCGGCAACAGCTTGTTCTATATTCCTCTGGTGTTCGTCAATGCGGTGCGGTTTATGATTCAGGGACTTGGATATTCCAGGCTGGCCATTATTGCCGGAGTATGCGAGATGGCAGCGCGCTCCTTTGTGGGCTTCTGCCTGGTGCCTGTGTTTGGATATACAGCAGTGTGCATCGCCAGCCCGGTGGCCTGGATCGCCGCGGATCTGTTTCTCATACCGGCTTACCGCCATGTGATGAATAATCTGAACCAACTTTTTTATGGCAGGAGCAGGGCCACAGACGCGGCAGAATGATTGTGAAAAGTATGTTTATTCCCGAAGGCCTGCCGGGGTGCGCTTCCAGGGAAGCACCGGCTGAAGCTTGTAATCCACAATCAGGTCCTTGCGGCTGTAGAGCCTGCGGAAATTGCTCAGTATCCGCTTCATGACCATCTCACCCTTTTCCATGGTCACGGTGGGAAGGAGGATGATGTACTGGCTGATACTGTAACGGGTGTAAACGTCGCTGCAACGCAGGGAGCCGCGGATGGCATGGTTCAGATGCTCCATTGCCTTGTTAAGGACCGTTGTCTTAGGGACCCGTCCGTCCAGGTCACCGATGGTGAGGAGACACAGATAGATGGAATCCCCGGTACGCTCAATGGCCCTGCGTTCCAGATGGAACAGGTCGTGAAATACAGGATATTCACAGTAAAATGCCCCTCCTGAGGCTTCCTCCTTAAGGGTCTCCTGGATGGAATCCAGGTTTGTGTTGATGCCCTGCTCCTTGCTGCGGATGGACTTGTATAAATCCTTAAAATGGTCCGACGGAGAGATGGAGAATTCATTATAAAACAGGTCCAGTGTATGGTTGTATTCTTCTATGGCCTGGCTGGTGTGGCCGTCCCTGTAGAGGGAGTATACCAGGTGATAGCGGAATTTTTCATCAAAGGGATCTATCCCCACTGCTGCCTGGCAGATGGAGGTTATCCTGGAGAAATCTTCCTTTCTGGTAAGCAGCTCCACCGTCTTATAGACCAGCTTCTGGTACAGGGAATGGTAGTATGTGCTGATGGGGATGACCCAGGATTCATATTCGGATTTGGGAAGGAAATCCCCCTTGTACAGTTCCAGTCCCTCAAGGCAGAGCTTAAGGGCCTCGGCCTCATCCATGTCCTGATTCAGGACCCGGGTACAGACGGACTCAAACTGTTCAGTGTCCAGGACGGATGAATAGTCCTGCGTCCAGCAATAGGAACCTCTCTGCTGGACTAACAGCTTCTGGGGAGGAATCCCCAGGGGCTCTAACAGCTTGCGGCTGCGGAACATCAGGGTTTTCAGGGCTCCGCCCGGGTTGACGCCGGGGGCGTCGGCCCATACGATGTTGATAAGTTCACCGGGACTGATGGATTTCTTCTGGAACACCACCAGATATTCCAGGAGGCACCAGGGTTTTTTGGACTGGTTGCTGTTGTCGGTTATCTCTTTATCGCCAACCTTGAGGGAAAATCCGCCCAGGGTTTTTATATAAATAGTAGGTTTATCTTCCAGAATGGATGCATTCATGTCTGCTCTCCTTTGCAAAAACGAGGTCATTCTAAGATAAGTATACTAATCAGAACCATAATTGTCCAGAAAAAAGTACATAAAAAAGCAGCCCGGTGTTCTTTTGTAACCGGATTGTAACCGGAGGCTGTTATAATGGTAACAGGTTTAATGGGATTACTATGTCAATTTAGTAGAGAAAAGCAGGTGAATATATGTCGATTGCAAAAACCGGGGCCCTACAGGATTCGTACAAATATGTAAATATAGCCATTGACAGCTTTGATGGCCGCCTGTTACAGGGAAGGCTCTGCCATGACAGCCTGGAGGAGGCAGTACCCTTTGGCTGTATATCGGAGATGGCCATCTGCCTGGAAAAACTTTTTGATGAGCTTCGCTATCCCATGAAGAGTGTGGGCCAGAGGTCCTTTGCGGGGATAAACCATGGCGGTCTATCCTTAAGGTGTGGGGAGGAGTCCGGCAAAAAGCGGCTCCAGGGAAAACTGGCCGAGTTCTGCCTTCATGTGAAATACAGGTTTCATTCCACGTGGCAGGGTGAAATAATGGACCTGAGAAACGGCATCACCTATTCCTTTCAGAGCTTTTTGGATCTGATGGAGTATCTGGACCGTTCTCTCGGACACGGTAGTGATATCATGCACGGCCTCGGCAAGCGGATGTGCGAGGTGGCTGTGCGGAATTTCAGCCATTTCGTCATGGGCGGGGATGTATCCCATCCGGCAGTGGCGGACCGCCGGGAGTTTGTCAGTGAGTTTGAACTCAGGGATGAAGTGGAGCGCCTTCTTCTTCCTCTTCCGGAAGGCGAGGAGGAAGAGACCATCATCAGTCCCAGAAGCGTTATGGTCAATGCAGGAGGCTTTGGCCCCATGACCTTTGTTATAAGGGTCATGTTCAGAAGGAACGCCACCTGGCAGGGAACCATCTGCTGGAAGGAGAAGCGCAGGCAGGTTAGTTTCCGCAGCTTTTTGGAGATGCTGCTTCTGATGCAGGAGGCAGCGGCTGACAGCGAAGGATGGAGCGGGGAGCTTAAAGCGGCCTCCGGCCATATGGGATGACAGCAGGAAAGGACACAGAATCATCTATGGATCAGAAAAAAGGAATGAGCAGGATACGGGGCATCATCATCCTTGTCTTGCTGGCCGTCATGCTGGTAAGCGGCGCCATGAGCATACACAGCTGGGTGGAGGACAAGAGGACCGGAGAAGAGTATGAGCGGCTGGCTGAGCTGGCCAGGGAGACAACCGCGCAGCCGTACACAGAGGCAGTGGCGGAGCCCGGTCCCGCGGAGCCGGAGACAGAACCATATGTATCTCCAATTAACTTTGAGGAGCTGATGAAGGAAAATCCGGATACCATCGGATGGATCCGGGTGCCGGATACCAACATCGATTATCCCATTGTCCAGGGAGAGGACAATGATTTCTACCTGAATCATGATTTTTACGGCAAGGAGAACATTGCAGGCGCCATTTACCTGGATTTTGAGAGTCAGGGCGATTTTGCGGGACGCAACAATGTGCTGTACGGCCATAATATGAAGAACGGAAGCATGTTCAAGGATGTAAACCGCTTTAAGGACGAGGCATATTTTAAAGAGCACCGTTTTTTCAGCATCTACACTCCTGACCGGGAAATCAAGTTACAGGCAGTGGCTGCCTATTACGGGGAGGCCCAGCCCATTGTGCGCAAGACCAGGTTCAAATCCCAGGAATCCTTTGACGCCTTTGTACATGAGATGGTGAAGCCCTGCAGCTACGGCGAGGAGATTACATATCCGGCCAAGACACTGTATACCCTGGTTACATGCAGCTACGAAATCAAAGATGCCAGGACATTCCTGTTTGCCGTGGAGGTGGATGAGGACGGTAATCAAATTCAGCCCGACGATGCATTCTTACAGCGCATGGATGAGCTGATGGGGGACAAGAACCATGAAACAGTTCAGGAAACAGCCCAGGGGGCAGTCCGGGGACCAGAGGATGGGACAGAGGAAAACAAACAGTAGGAAATGATTATATATGACAGCCATGAATTCCCAATTAAAGGATTTATGGCTGTTTTTACAAGTATTTATACCTTTTTCCTGTATAAAAAAACGTATTTGGGTATTGGAAAACAGGACGAGTTATGTTATACTTAGCACGTTAGGCGCATGTATGCTTAAGAAAGTAAAGTGCGCCGTGTTTAATAGGGCAAGGTTTTAGCTGTTTGGGATTGCCGGTCATCAGATGACAGTGGAGTCATACCTGTGAGGATGGGTGTGGCTTTTTTCTTAGACAGTAAAGCCTGGAACATTTTTAAGAGGAGAGATTATTATGAAAATGAGTGCAAAGAAAGTTTTAGGCCTGATTCTGGCCGGCGTCCTTGCTGCCGGTTCCTTGACGGCGTGCGGCGGACGCGGCACAGCAGCCACTGCAGCAGACACAAAGGCAGAGGCAACAACCACAGCAGGCGATGCCAAGTCACAGGGCGATGCCGCAGCAGATACCACAGCCGCAGACAGCGGAGAGAAGAAGACGCTGCGCGTGGCCATGGAATGTGCATATGCGCCTTACAACTGGACACAGCCTGATGATTCCAACGGCGCAGTGGCCATTGCTGACAGCAATGAGTTTGCTTACGGATATGATGTCATGATGGCAAAGAAGATTTGTGAGGAACTGGGCTATGACCTGGAAATCGTACGTCTGGACTGGGATTCCCTGATTCCGGCTGTCACCACAGGACAGGTTGACTGTGTCATCGCAGGACAGTCCATTACCTCCGAGCGCCTTAAGGCAGTGGATTTCACTGAGCCATATTACTATGCAACCATCGTTACCCTGGTAAAGGAAGGCAGCAAGTATGCAGATGCCAAGAGCGTCGCAGACCTGGCAGGAGCCACCTGTACTTCCCAGCAGAGCACCATCTGGTACAACACCTGTCTGCCTCAGATTCAGGATGCCAATGTACTGGCAGCCACTGCCAGCGCTCCTGACATGCTGATGTCCTTAAACGCCGACAAGTGCGACCTGGTTGTTACTGACCAGCCTACAGGCAAGGGCGCTCTCATCGCTTATCCCAATTTCAAGATGATTGAGTTTGGCGGCGGCGATGCTGACTTCCAGGTGACGGATGAAGATATCAATATCGGTATTTCCTTAAAGAAGGGCAATACAGAGTTAAAGGATGCCATTAACAGCGTCCTCACAAAGATGACAAAGGATGACTTCTCCAAGATGATGGATGAAGCTATCTCTGTTCAGCCTCTGGCAAACTAAGTTGCCGTCAGGCTAAAGTACGTTAAAGAGTAAGGAGAAGGGATATGCCAACAGATTTTTTCGGCCGAGTTATGGTCGTATTCAACCGATACGGTATGTCAATGCTCCAGGGCGCAGGCGTCAGCCTTAAGATTGCCCTGGTAGGTACTCTGGTGGGCTGTATCATAGGCTTTGCCGTGGGTATTGTGCAGACCATACCAAATGAGCGGGGAGACAACCCGGTAAAGAGGGCCGTGCTCTGGGTCGTGAAACTGATTCTGAACGCCTATGTGGAGTTCTTCCGCGGTACGCCCATGATGGCCCAGGCCATGTTTATTTATTACGGGCTTCTGCCCATGTTAGGAATCAATATGTCCATGTGGGGCGCCGCCTATTTCATTCTTTCCATCAATACAGGCGCTTATATGGCTGAGACAGTCCGCGGCGGAATCCTTTCCATTGACCCGGGCCAGACAGAGGGAGCAAAGGCCATCGGCATGACCCATGTACAGACCATGCTCTATGTGATTCTGCCCCAGGCGCTGAGGAACATCATGCCTCAGATTGGCAACAACCTGATTATCAATATCAAGGACAGCTGCGTGCTCTCTGTTATCGGCGTCACGGAGCTGCTGTATAAGACCAAGGCAGCTGCAGGAGCCCTGTACATGAATTTCGAGGCATATACCATTACCATGATTGTATATTTCATCATGACATTCACCTGCTCCAGAATCCTGCGCTGGTGGGAAAACAGGATGGACGGCGCGGACAATTACGACCTGGCCACCACTGACACCCTGGCGCATACCAGCGGTATGTACCGGTTCCCGGATGAAAAGGATAAGAAGAAGGAGGATGCGCGATGAAAGGAGACAGGATATTAGAAATCCGTCATTTGAGCAAAACCTTCGGTACCAATCCTGTGCTTAAGGATATTGACTTTTCAGTAAGCAGCGGGGATGTGACCTGTATCATCGGCGCGTCGGGTTCCGGAAAGTCCACACTGCTCAGATGTCTGAATCTGTTGGAAACGCCTACCACAGGCGAAATCATGTACCATGGAACCAATATTGCCGATAAGAAGGTCAATGCGCCCCAGTACCGCTCCAAGGTGGGAATGGTGTTCCAGAGCTTTAATCTGTTTAACAACATGACCGTGTTGGAGAACTGTATTATCGGACAGGTCAAGGTGCTTAAGAAGAACAAGACAAATGCCCATAAGAATGCCATGTATTACCTGGAAAAGGTGGGGATGGCTCCTTATATCAACGCCAAGCCCAGGCAGCTTTCAGGCGGACAGAAACAGAGGGTGGCCATTGCCAGGGCATTGGCCATGGAACCTGAGGTGCTGCTGTTTGACGAGCCCACATCGGCACTGGACCCGCAGATGGTGGGCGAGGTGCTGGAGGTCATGCGCAAGCTGGCCGGAGAGGGCCTTACCATGATTATCGTCACACATGAAATGGCCTTTGCCAGGGATGTGTCCAGCCATGTGGCATTCATGGCAGGCGGCGTGATTGTGGAGGAGGGAGAGCCCTCAGAGATATTCGGAGCGCCGAAGCAGCTTAAGACCCAGGAGTTTTTAAGCAGATTTATGCATGGGTGATGGCGGTCGGCAGATTGCAGATGACAGATGCAGTTTACAGATTGCAGAAACAGTGTATTAAGATGATGTATAAAATGAAACGGAGCAAAGGCAAGTGTCTCGGCTCCGTTTTTGTAATTTAGGCTGTGCTGTCCTGCCCCCATTCCTTTATTCCTTGTCCGATGAAACAGCCTTGGTGACATAGGGATAGAGGTCCTCATAGGCTTCCTTTTCCGCCTCATCCTGGGGCAGGGAAGGAATCAGGCCGGTACAGTCCATGATGGAGCAGGCTTGTATGTCAACGTCAAAATCGTCTTTTTCCTTGCGTTCCAATTGGGATTCACCTCCTTTGATGCATTATGATTGAATCTTAAATATAGTTTGTGCAAAGTCAGATGATTCATACTGGCAAATCAAAAACAGGACAGCCATTTTTGTCATACATTATTTTTTACATCCCTTTTCCTTTAAAGCGGCCTCTATGAAACCTGTGAACAGGGGATGGGGCCGGTTGGGCCTGGATTTGAGCTCGGGATGGGCCTGGGTGGCAATGAACCAGGGATGGTCCAAAAGCTCTATCATTTCCACAATCCGTCCGTCGGGGGACAGGCCGGAGAGCATCATGCCGCATTTTGTAAGTACGGTGCGGTAGTCGTTATTGACCTCGTAGCGGTGTCTGTGGCGCTCATGGATGGTGGTTTCACCGTACAGGCCATAAGCTTTGGAGGTCTTGTCCAGGACGCATGGATAGGAACCCAGCCTTAAGGTGCCGCCGATGTCCTCCACTCCGTTCTGTTCCGGCATCAGATGGATGACAGGATGGGTGGTGGCGGGATTCAGCTCCACGCTGTGGGCATCTGCGTATCCGGCCACATTTCTGGCGAACTCCACAATTGACAGCTGCATTCCCAGACAAAGTCCAAGGAATGGTATGCGGTGTTCCCGGGCATACTGGATGGCGTGAATCTTTCCGTCAATGCCGCGGTCGCCAAAGCCGCCGGGAACCAGGATGCCACTCACATCTTTGAAGGTTTCAGGGGCATTTTCCGGCGTGACTGTCTCGGAATCCACCCATTTGATGTGAACGGCGGCACGGTTGGCAACGCCTCCGTGTTTCAGGGCTTCCACCACGGAAATATAGGCGTCGTGGAGCTGGATGTATTTGCCTACCAGGGCCACGGTCACTTCCTGCTCCGGATGCTTCCAGGCATCTATCATGGCCTTCCAGTCTGTCAGGTCCGGCTCCGGACAGGGCAGCTCCAGGCATTCACAGGCGGACTGGGCCAGATGCTCTTCCTCCATTACAAGGGGTACTTCATAGAGCACGTCCACATCCAGGTTCTGGAGTACGTGATGTTTGGGAACGTTGCAGAATTGAGCGATTTTCGTCTTAATGCCGCCGTCCAGGGGGAGTTCGCTGCGGCAGACAAGGATATCGGGCTGAATGCCCATTCCCTGAAGGTCTTTTACGCTGGCCTGAGTCGGCTTGGTCTTAAGCTCCTCTGAGGCTTTCAGATAAGGAATGAGAGTTACATGGATGATGCAGGTGTTACCGGGGCCGGCCTCATGCTGGAACTGACGGATGGCCTCCAGGAAGGGCTGGCTTTCGATGTCGCCGACCGTGCCGCCTACCTCGATGATGGCGATTTCCGTCTCGTTTTCCGTGTAGTTGCGGTGGAAACGGCTTTTGATTTCGTTGGTAATATGGGGGATTACCTGTACGGTTCTGCCGCCGAAGTCTCCGCGGCGTTCCTTCTGCAGGACCGTCCAGTAGACCTTGCCGGTGGTGACGTTGGAATTCCTGGTAAGGCTTTCGTCGATAAAGCGCTCATAGTGGCCTAAGTCCAGGTCTGTCTCAGCGCCGTCATCCGTCACGAAGACTTCTCCGTGCTGGACCGGGTTCATGGTGCCGGGGTCTATGTTGATGTAGGGGTCGAACTTCTGCATGGTCACTTTGTAGCCTCTGGCCTTTAACAGGCGGCCAAGAGATGCCGCAGTGATGCCTTTTCCCAGGCCGGAGACTACGCCACCGGTTACGAATACGTATTTGACTGGCATGATGGGGATACCTCCTTTTCTTGTTGTGGGTGTCGTGTGACTTGCTTGATATAGTTTCAAAAAAATAACTGAAACATTATACATCCTCATTGAGAATAAATCCAGGACTTTTTAAAATTTAAGAAAATTAATTGTTCTTTTCTTGATTTATGGGGAGACTGACACTATAATGGTAGAGAATGGGCTTTTGCTGGAAATTGATAGATGACTCATTCAGAGGGAGAATTTATACAATATGGATAATAATAGCAAACAGGACCCGAATATGAAAAGTAACTGGCAGACCATAACCATGCTGGTGGTTGCTGCCATACTTACATTTATCGTGGTCAGCAGTATGAACAACTATCTGAATTCCAAGAAACGTCAGGAGTTGTCCTATAATGAGTTCGTCCAGATGGTTGAAGCCGGCGAGGTGGACTCCATCAAGGTGGGCAGCACGGAAATCACGGTCATCCCTAAGAAGGGTAATACTAAGTATTCCCAGAATCTGGATTATTATGTGGTGAGGCTGGAAGGCGATTATGATTTCGTCAGCAGGATACTGGATAATAACGTGGTCACCAACCGTGAGAAGTCCGACAGCAGCACCCTTCTTCTGGTCCTGCTGAATTATGCTGTCCCATTCCTGTTCCTGCTGTTCCTCATGAACTTCACCATGAAGCGAATGGGCGGCGGCGGAATCATGGGCGTGGGCAAGTCCAATGCCAAGATGTACGTCCAGAGGGAGACCGGCATCACCTTTAAGGATGTGGCCGGTGAGGACGAGGCCAAGGAGTCGCTGACTGAAATCGTGGATTTCCTCCACAATCCGGGCAAGTATACCAAGATTGGCGCCAAGCTGCCCAAGGGCGCCCTTTTAGTGGGCCCTCCCGGAACTGGTAAGACCCTGCTTGCCAAGGCAGTGGCAGGCGAGGCCCATGTGCCCTTCTATTCCCTTTCCGGTTCTGACTTTGTGGAAATGTTCGTGGGCGTGGGTGCGTCCCGTGTCCGTGATTTGTTTAAGAACGCCACTGAGAATGCGCCCTGCATTATCTTCATTGATGAGATTGACGCCATTGGACGCAGCCGTGACAGCCGTATGGGCGGCAACGACGAGCGTGAACAGACCCTGAACCAGCTTCTTTCCGAGATGGATGGATTTGATTCCACCAAGGGACTTCTGGTTCTGGGCGCCACCAACCGTCCTGAGGTCCTGGATCCGGCCCTTCTTCGTCCGGGACGTTTTGACCGCCGTGTGGTGGTGGATAAGCCGGACCTTAACGGTCGTATCAACATACTTAAAGTACATTCCAAGGATGTGCTCCTGGATGAATCCGTAGACTTTAAGGAGATAGCGCTGGCCACCTCGGGCGCTGTGGGCGCGGACCTGGCCAACATGATGAACGAGGCAGCCATCAATGCGGTTAAGCACGGGCGCAATGCCGTGTCACAGAAGGATTTGTTTGAGGCAGTGGAAGTGGTTCTTGTGGGTAAGGAAAAGAAGGACCGTATCATGAGCAAGGAAGAGCGCCGCATCGTATCCTACCACGAGGTGGGCCACGCTCTTGTAAGCGCACTCCAGAAGCATTCCGAGCCGGTACAGAAGATTACCATTGTGCCAAGGACAATGGGCGCTCTTGGATATGTCATGAATGTGCCGGAGGAGGAGAAGTACCTCAATACGAAGAAGGAGCTGGAGGCGAGGCTGGTAGAGCTGATGGCCGGCCGTGCCGCCGAGGAAATCGTATTTGAGACAGTTACCACAGGAGCGTCCAACGATATCCAGCAGGCCACCAACCTGGCCAGGGCCATGGTTACCCAGTACGGCATGTCTGATAAATTCGGCCTCATGGGGCTTGAATCCCAGGAGAACCAGTACCTGACAGGACGGGCCGTGTTAAACTGCGGCGATGCAACGGCAGCTGAAATTGACCAGGAGGTCATGAAGATACTGAAGGCTTCCTACGATGAGGCAAAGCGTCTCTTAAGCGATAACAAGGATGCCATGGACCAGATAGCCGCATTCCTCATTGACAGGGAGACAATCACCGGCAGGGAATTCATGAAGATATTCCGCAAGGTTAAGGGCATTCCGGAGCCGGAGGAAACAAAAGAGGATTCAGACAAATGTAATGATTCAGACAAATGTAATGATTCAGAGAATAAACCGGAGGATACAGTGTGGAGTCATCCTGGAAATGACAGGAATCTGTAGGATTGGCTAATACAAAGGTAGCATATATCAGACAGGATTATACGTATTATGACTACAGGGACTGCCCTCTGTGTAAACAGGGAAAGAAGTTCTGTAATATAAGAAATAGAGATATAGGTTAAAAAGGCCGGGGAGCATTGCTTCCCGGCCTTATCAGCGTGTGCCTAGCGGCGCACGTTTCCAACAGGTGCAAGCAACACAAGACCTGTTTATGAACAATGACAATAAAAACAGGACCTGGTATTGGAATTGAGCTGATTCCGTGGAAGATAAGTTCCCATTTCAGGCACACAAGATTAACACACGTCTGTATGAAGACGGCTCCATCTGCGACCAGTAAATCCTAGGGCAGATGGTCCCCTTACTGTTCCGTTGTCTGGAGCCAGAAGTTAGAACCTGAGCCGGCCAGGGTAACGGTTGTGGATGTGTTCCGCTGGAATGACATCCAGGTATCCACGATTGGCGTACGCATGTTGTTGTCGCTGTAGATGGTAATGCGGTAGCGGCCTGGCGCCACATTATAGAACCGGGTGAAATCCAGGAAACCAAGATTGGATACAACCAGACGGTTATTTATATAAATCTGGATTGGGCCACGTATTGCCGCATTATAAAACCGAACCCGCGCAACGGAGACAGGGAAGACCGTACCTGGAAGGATGAATCCCCAGTTCCACGACCAATCCGGATTCACTATAGGAGGAACTGGCCTCGGAGGAACTGGCCTTGGAGGGTTAGGTCTGTCGGGCCGTTCGGGAGGATTTGGCCTATCGGGTCTTACAGGAGGGTTAGGTCTGTCGGGCCGTTCGGGAGGGTTGGGTCTGTCGGGTCTTACGGAAGGATTCGGCCTGTCTGGCCTAAACATTGCTGGCTGGGCCTGCATGGGTTGGGCCTGCATGGGCTGATCCTGCATGGACTGGGCAGTGCGTCCGGACATGGGGGCGCCAAAAACCTGCTCATCCTCCGGGCTGTCTGTATATGGGATGATTGGGTCATACTCCTGTGAATTAACCCAGTCTTCTGAATAGTCCATATCAGATTGTAAATCATCAGGCTGCAATTCATCTGTCTGCAGATCATCAGAGATGGATTCATCCATCTGCAGGCCATCAGGCTGTAATTCAGAACCTGCTGCAGGGTAAGAATAGAGGTCTTCCGGCATGGAAGGATAGTAGTTATCGTAATACATACAGTAACCTTTCATAATACGCTTTGTCATATCTTATGCGGCGGAATTGGATTGGTGAGTTGGCTATGCGATTCAAAGAAGTTTTAGAACTATTTTACAAGTCTTGACGTAACGGTGGAACAGCAAAATAATGCATATTACTATGCAAAGACAGAATAATCTATGCGGGGCGGAAACGACCAAATCAAAGAAGCCGTTGAAAGATTGGCCTGCAGCGCTGTTTATTCAGGCCGGGCTTGTGATTGCCTCCCATGCTGGAAATCGTTCCCACAAAACGGCGGCAGGCGGCGTAGTAAGGCATTATGATATGGCGGTTCTCTGTGTCCTGATGGCAGCCGTTGTCTCAAGACTTATGTTTTTCGGCGAGGAAACGGAATGGGCGCAGATGGTTTGCCTGACAGGTGCTGGTCGGAATCACTTCTTTACTGAGGTACCGCCATTTCAGGCGCATGGAGCGCTAAGACGTATTTGGTTCATGGATGGCTGCACGGCTCTTCTTTCTGTATTCAGAAGGAGACTCCTCATAACTTTTTTTAAAGATACGGGAAAATGCAAGCTGGTCATCAAATCCTAAAGAACTTGAGATTACCGAAACAGGAAGTTCTGTAGTAGTCAGCAATCTGCGGGCTTTTTTGAGTTTGATATCCATCAGGTACTGTTTGGGGGACATTCCATATTTGTTGTGGAATATTCTGGTCAGATAGTTGGGATGGACGCCAAAAGATTTTGCTACGTCTTTTAGCTTCAGCTTTTCCGCATAATGCATATCAAGATAAAATTTTACTTCATCAATAACAGATTCTTTTCCCCAATTGTTTTCATTAAATGAAACGTCTTCAAAAAGGGAAGACATAATCAAAAAAAGAAGGCTGTTCGCTTTAAGGTATTCGCTTGTAGTGTTTCCTTCCAGTGTCAGTATTTCAAAAATGCAAGCTTTATATTTCTCTGTATCCAGATTGTGGATAATATAGATGTCATCAGAAGACGTCATCAGCTGATAGATATATCTTTGTGAATTAATTCCCAGAAAACTAACCCAGGCATAACACCAGGGAGCCTCTTTCGATGCCTCATAGTAGGAGACCTTTCCAGACGGTATGATAAATGCATCTCCTGCAGATAACTGGAATACATGCTCATTAATATGTAATTCCCCCTTACCGCTGAGCACAAAATGAATTAACTGATAGGACCTGAATCTTGGCCCAAAGCTGTATCCGGGGCTGCATTCCTCATATCCGGCACTATAGAAAGATAAGTCAGAGGTTGATTTGTACATTAAGGTATGTTGGGTTTCTTTATATTCTTTCATGATTTGATTATAGTACAAAAGGTTAGTTTTTTCCATATATATTTGATGAAATGCTATAGAAAATCAAGATAGAATATAGTTTAATATGCTCATAGGTGCCAAGTAAAAAAGAGGAGATAGAAAATGACAGGAAAGATAAGACAGCAATATCATTTGGAACCGGATTGCGGCTTATTGAATGATCCGAATGGATTGGCTTATTTTAAAGGAAAATATCATGTCTTTTTTCAATGGAACCGATTTGCCAAGAATCATTCTTATAAAGAATGGGGGCTGTTTACCTCACCAGATTTGTGTTCATGGGAATTTGAAGGCAGTGCAATTCTTCCGGATCAGAGCTATGACAAGGATGGAGTATATTCCGGCAGCGGTTATGTAATACAAGACAAATTATATTTGTTTTATACAGGTAACACCAAAACCTGCGGAAAACGAAAAAGCAGACAGTGTATGGCTGTTTCGGAAGATGGGAAAAAATTCTTAAAGACTGGTCCGGTATTGGAGACACCGGAAGGATTTACGGAACATTTCAGGGATCCTAAAGTATTTAAAGGGAAAGGCAATCACTATTTTATGGTAGTGGGAGCGCAGAGAAAAAATGGAAAAGGATCGATTGCACTGTGCCGCTCAAAAGACGGAATAACCTGGGAATACACAAATATGCTGGCGGTAACCGAACAGTATGAAATGATAGAGTGTCCTGATTTATTCCAACTGGACGGAAATTATGTGCTGTTGTTTGACCCGCAGAAACGAGACAATGAAAAAGATGAACCAGAGTACAGCTTCGCGGCATCTAAAATCGTAAATTTTGATGAGAAAACAGGAACACTGGATCGTGAAAATCTGGATGAAGGATATACGGTGATGGACAGTGGTTTTGATTTTTATGCGCCTCAAACTTTTCTTGCTCCGGATGGAAGACGAGTTTTATTCGCCTGGATGTCCAGGATGGAAGAGGAACAGGAAAAGGCATTTGCAGAAAATGAACCGAACATTCATTGCCAGACGATTCCGAGAGAACTGTCTGTAAAAGACGGAAAATTATATCAGCATCCGGCCAGGGAACTGTATCAACAACTTGGAAATGAAGTGACTGTGATTTTGAAATCACAGAATGTAAAAAAGGCTTATCCGGAAAATCGTGCTTTTTCTATGCGGATTCAGAATATAGATTTAAAGCAGAACCTGTGCATGGATTTCCATCAGGGGGAAGCAAAAATAGAATATAATCCCGTTGAGAAGAAAATCGTGTTTTCAAGATGTAGCTGGCTTACGGATGAGTGGGAATCAAAAGAATGCCGGCTTGAGAATCTGCAGGAAATGGAAGTATGGTCAGATAATTCCAGCCTGGAAATCTTTGTAAATGGCGGAGAAAAAGTATTTTCATCCAGAATCTTACCGAAAGACAGAAAACCAGAGCTCACATTTGCAGGCATAACCGAACGTACCAATATAAAAATAAAAGAGATTATTTAGAAGGAAAAGGAGAAAATTATGAGTGAAAAGGAACTTGCAAAAAAGATTATTGAACTTGTGGGTGGAGAAAGCAACATCGTGTCCGTCAGACACTGTGCTACCCGGCTGAGAATCGTTGTATCTGATAAAGAAAAAATTCAGACAAAAGATGTGGAAGCACTGGACAAGGTAAAGGGATCTTTTTTTAACTCCGGGCAGTACCAGATCATTCTGGGAACAGGTCTGGTAAACAGAGTCTATGATGAAGTAATCAAAATAACCGGAGATGAGGGAGAAGCACCGGCATCTGATAAAAAGAAAGAAACCGTTGTTTACGGCAATAAATTCCAGAGGGCAGTCCGTATGTTCTCGGATGTATTTGTTCCGATTATTCCTGTCCTTGTTGCAACCGGTCTTTTCATGGGACTCAGAGGATTACTGACGCAGGAAGCCGTGTTGGCGGTATTTGGCTTAACACCGGAGAACGTTTCGCAGACGCTGCTTACATTTACACAGATTTTGACGGATACAGCATTTGCATTCTTACCTGCATTAGTTTGCTGGTCAACCTTCCGCAACTTTGGCGGAAGCCCTGTCATTGGCATCGTATTAGGACTTATGCTGGTAAGCCCAAGCCTGCCGAATGCCTATGCGGTAGGTGCAGGGGAAGCAGACCCGTTGGTATTTTTTGGATTTTTGAAGGTTACCGGTTATCAGGGTTCCGTTCTGCCGGCCTTTGTGACAGGTATTCTTGCAGCCAAGTTTGAAAAATGGCTCCGCAGACATGTGCCGGATGCAATTGACCTGATTGTAACACCATTCGTAACCCTTTTAGTTGGCAGCATCCTTGCAATTTTCGGAATCGGACCCTTACTTCATTCTTTAGAAGCAATTATTTTGAAAGTGGTAGAGACGATTATTTTCCTCCCGATGGGAATCGGCGGATTCTTATACGGATGCTTTGGACAGCTCCTTGGTATCTTCGGTATCCACCATGTACTGAACTTCCTGGAAATCAGCATGCTGGCTCAGGACGGCTGGAATTATCTGAATCCGATTGGAACCTGCGGAAATATGGCTCAGGCGGGAGCGGTTCTTGCCGTAGCAATCAAAGCGGTATCCAATAAGACAAAACAGGTTGCTTACCCTTCCTGCTTATCCGCTATGCTGGGAATCACAGAACCTGCAGTGTTTGGTGTAAACTTAAAATTCGTGAAACCGTTTATCATGTCCATGATTGGCGGCGGTGTCGGTGGTTTCCTGGCATCGATCTTCCACCTGAGAGCAACCGGAATGTCCATTACCGGTATTCCCGGAACCTTATTATACTTAAATGAACAGCTACCGCTGTATATTTTAGTAAATGTGGTATCCTTTGCAGTTGCTTTTGCATTAACATGGTCTATTGGATTTAACAAAAAAATGGAGCAGCAGTAGATATGAGTATAACATTTCATCAGAATAATCAGATCGTACATATCCAAAATACGTCAATCAGTTATGTGATGGAAGTGACAGACGGGAAATATCTGGTTCACCGCTATTTCGGACCAAGCATCCGGAAATATCGGGGAACCGGGATTCCGCAGTATTTTAAAAGAGGATACAATACCGAGCATGAATGCAGTGAGGAACATGTATCCTTTGACGATTTCCCATTTGAATATCCGGTGAGAGGACATGGCGATTATCGAATCCCGGCATTGTCGGTTATGCAGGAATCCGGGACAGAATTTACAGAGCCGGTGTTTAAAAGCTGGAAGGTTTTAGATGGAAAGCCTGAAATAAAGGGGCTTCCCAGCACATTTGCAGCAGACAGCAGGGGTGAGACGCTGGAGATAATGTGTGAGGATGAAGCAGCCGGAATCCGTATTTACCTGTATTACTCTGTTTTTGAAGACAGGGGAATCATTGCCCGTCATCAGAAAGTAGAAAATATCGGAATGCAGACGGTAAAACTTCAAAATGTGCAGAGTATGTCCTTAGAGCTTCCGGCAGAAAATTATGATTTCCTTTCCTTATATGGGACCCATGCGAAGGAAGGAAATAGAGAACGTTTTTCATTGCATCATGGCGTTCAGAGAATCGAAAGTGTCAGAGGCAGCAGCAGTCCGCAGCACCAGCCGTTTTTTGCACTGATCTCAGAGCAGACAACGGAACATTCAGGTGCAGTATATGGATTTCATCTGGTATACAGCGGCAACTTCCTTGCACAGGCTGAAAAAGACCAGTTTGGAAATGTACGTGCCCAGATTGGGATGCACCCGGATACGTTCTGCTGGGAATTAAAACCGGGAGATATATTTGAGACACCGGAAGCAGTTTTGAATTTCAGCCCCGATGGATTAAATGGTATGAGCCGGAATTTTCACTGGCTGTATCAGAATCATCTTATGCCGTCCCGTTTTAAAGACAAGGTGCGTCCTGTCCTGTTAAACTCCTGGGAATCCATGTACTGTGATGTGAGTCTGGAAAAGATTGAAGAGCAGTCGGAGCTTGCAAGGCAGACTGGCGTGGAGTTATTTGTTCTGGATGATGGGTGGTTCCGGAAAGAAAATAATACCAGAACTTCTATGGGAGACTGGAAATGCAATGAAAATAAGCTCCCAGGCGGCATCAGACGTGCGGCAGAAATCATTCATGGAAAAGGGATGCAGTTTGGGCTGTGGTTTGAGCCGGAAGCGGTCAGCGAAGACAGCGAGGTGCTGCAAAAACATCCGGAGTGGGCCTTACAGATTCCTGGGTACCAGATGGTAAAGGGACGCCATGAATATCTGTTTGATTTATCCCGAAAAGAGGTAAGAGAGTACCTTAATTTCCATGCTGGATTCCTATTTGAGGAATGGGGACATTGACTATATCAAATGGGATATGAACCGGCCGCTGACAGATGTGAATTCTCTTGTACTTGATAAGGACAGAAAAGGTGAAATCAGTCATCGCTATGTGCTGGGGCTGTATGAAATACTGGATACCATTACAAAAGCCTATCCCAAGATACTGATTGAAGGATGCTCCAGCGGAGGTGCAAGGTTTGATCCGGGAATGCTTTACTATGTTCCACAGAATTGGACCAGCGATAATACGGATGCCTTTGACAGAACACAGATTCAGTCAGGATACAGCCTGCTGTATCCACAGATTGCAATGGGAGCTCATGTAAGTATCACACCGAATCACCAGACAGGAAGAACAACTTCTCTGAAAACAAGGTATCAGGTAGCGAGGCTCTATAATCTGGGGTATGAACTGGATTTGACAAAATGCTCTGAGGAAGAAAGAGAAGAGATTGCTTGTCAGATTGCAGAACATAAGCTGGAAAGAGAGTGGATTCAAAAAGGAACTATGTGCCGTCATGAAGTTCCAAACGAAAATTATGTCATGTGGTCTGTTGTTAGTGAAGATAAAGAAGAATGTGCAGCGATTATTTTCCAGAAATTCCATAATCCGATTTTTTCTCACGGAAGATTTAAAATGTGTTCCCTGAATCCGGATTTTGATTATATGGACCAGGATAGTCAAGTGATTTATGGCGGAGATGAATTGATGCAGATTGGTATTACAGTACCAATAATAAAAGAAGATTTTTATGTGTTTTCATTTCGTTTTACAAAGGTGGATGAAAAGAATGGCAATAAAGCTGATTGTGAGTGATCTGGATGGTACTTTGTTGAATGAGAATCATAAGATTTCTGAAGTAACAGTAAAAGCGATAAGAGCTGCCGAGAATGATGGCATTCGATGGCTTACGGCAACAGGACGTGCCTGGAATACAGCATTTCCACTATTAGAAGAGGCCGGAGTTACGTGTGATTTTGTATTGCTGAATGGAGCGGAATTCCGAAGTTCAGGCGGCAGATTGATTCAGGCTGAAGCTATTTCGAACAGGGAAGCCGGGAAGACTATCAGGATTCTGCAGGAACAGGGGATTGGTTTTGAACTTAACACGGAATCCGGGGATTATTCTACAGATACGGAATTATGCAGCACAGCATCCGTGGAGCCTGCATCCTCAATGGCTTTGATGGCAGCCAGGTAGGAATCGTAACCCAGAGCGGAGACAGCCGGGATGATGTCTTCCTGCTTTCCCTTTACCAGTATTCCTTGAAGCCCTCGATGAAGACCGCAGCCTCGTCGTTGGCCGGCTCCGCCTCGTCGAAGAAGGTGGAGAGCACTACGCCCTCTGAGTCAGCTCCTGCTTCGTTTGGGGAGCTGGTGGAAGTGATTTTTGTAGGCCCTGAGAAAGGTGGAATAATGGCTGAAGCCGGAACGGAAGCAGGCGTCCGTGGCGTTTACCCCCTCGCCAAGCAGGTCCCTGGCGTAAAGCAGGCGTTTTTCGGTGATGTAATTTCCTATGGTACATCCTGTTTCTTCCTTGAAAATACGCATCATGTGGTATGGGCTGATGCAGCTTAAGGCGGACAAAGTCCCGATGCTCAGGTCCTCGTCCAGATGTTCATTTATATAGGATATAAGGCCGGAGACCCGGTAGTTTAAGACGCCCGTGGGAAGGTACTGGGCGTTGTCATCCATGGAGGCCCTGTTCAGCTCCACCAGGAATTCCAGGCATAAAAGGCGGCTCATGAGGGACCCGGCAAATTCTTCCTGCTGCCAGTTCTGGGAGCGTTCCAGCCGCTTTAAAAGGGAGAGCATGCTTACCCGGACCTCATCCTTAAGCCTGAGAACATTAGAATGGCGGTAGGCTGCCGTGGCAAAACACCGGTCCAGGGAATCCTCGTTTTCCCTGTGGCGGTCCAGAAAATCCTGGGACAGGTAAAGTATCTGCCGTTCATAGGGCTGTCCCGGGTCCACCTCCGGCCGGTGAATCTGTCCCCGTCCCACCAGCACAATATCAAAGGGGTGAAGGGTATATGAACGGCCTTCTATGACATAGTTCACCCTTCCCTCCAGCAGCACCATGATTTTCAGGAAATCGTGATAGTGGAATTCATAGCAGGGACTTACCTTATCTTTTAAATGGAACAGCCGGAAGTCCTCCTTCAGGAATCCCTGGCGCTCAAACGCAGGGGCGTCATCTGTGATGGGCATGGAACAGTTACCTCCTTTATTATATGTCTAATGTTACTTTATCTTTATCTCCTTTATATATAACAACATCAATTTCTCCATGTATTTTATCTCCATACAATTGAAATAATGATGTTATTACTCTCAGTGAATCATTATGTGATAATCCTGCTCTCGAAAGGTTTGTTCCCATCAATGGAATTACCAATCTATGCCCTTGCCCATGTTGATCATAAAAATTAACAAGTGATTTTATACACCATTCTAAATCATCAACAGAAGTGTGTGCAATATTATCTTTATCAAATTCAGAGATTGCAAGTAATAAAAAAGTACTATTATTCTTGCCCCTAATCATCGCCACTGTACCCAAATCATATACTTCTTTTTTTCCACGTTCTTTATCTTCATCGGATATAATCCTTTTAGGCACTAACTTTTGCATTTCCAAACATTTATGTATTTTACTATCAATATCTTCTATGGTAAATCCATTATTAACCATTGCTTTTATCCATCTTCCATGTAAGGAATTAGGCGACACCAATGGTTTTGAACAGGATGATATATCTCATCACCTTTAATACTAAGTAAGGAATTGATTAGTTCTGGATCAGGCAATGCTCCAAGAGCACCTTTCCTATATTTTTCCATAACATCTGTCGTATCTCTCACTCCCTGCTGTGCTGTAAAATCAGCAAGTGAATATACATATACGCCTTCTTCATCTTTGTGGATAAACCAAATCTGCTCCTTCCGGAACATTCTCTTGCAATCCATAAGATTAATATCGTGAACTGTAAATATCATCTGCGCATTTGTATTCAATTCATTATTAAACATCGCAACAATTGCCCTGGTAAGCTTAAAATGAATACTGCTATCTAATTCATCTACAATAGAATTCTGCCCTGTTCAAGTGCTTCTATGACATAACTGGCTACAAGTTATCCATATACAAGTCTGCATTTTTTATGAACTCAACAACCTTTTGCTGCAACTGATTCTTATTCTTCATGAGTTCAATCGTGTGCTTCATAGGAATATCGTTCATCTTGATTATGTCAATTTTCTCTGCAAATCCAACAAGAATCTGCTTCATCTCGTTGATGTGTTCAAATTTACTTGTATCTATTACATAACACAGCAAATTATTTTTCGATACAACCGGAATCATTGCCAGCACATCCTCATCAACACATTCGTATATTTCTTTAATGGTATCCTTTTTCAACCAGCAAACTTCCTTTTCATTGTTATACTGATCTTTGAATATCTCCGAAAATGATTCATATATATACTCTTCTTTTTCTGCATCATACTTAAAGTCATAAGAAAACTTTCTTTCAGATGCTATAAATGTTACGCCTAACTCACATACATCACTCTCCGTAAATATATTAGGCATTAAACCATTTTTCTTATTCAAAAGCACTCTCTTTATTGCCCTAATGCACTTGATCAAACAGGTTTTTCCTGCATTGTTTGGACCGTATATTCCCACCGTTTTAAGCACATTAAAATTGTTCTCTTTATGAACATTGGATCCAAATTTCTTATTTCGCATATCTGCTTTCATTGAAAATGTAATATCATCCTCAAATGCATAACAGTTTTTTGCTTTTATTTATTCCGCCATATAAATCTCATGGTGTAAACGCTGTTCATTTATATCATTCTCATAGCCCTGCTCCTTCAGGTAATCTTCCATCAAAGCTAATGTTAAGGGTTCCGAATCAAATGAACCTAGATGCATAATCTGGACGAGGATTTCCCTTTCCGCGAACTGCAACATAATTCATAGGAGGAATTTTTATAATTTCCGGTTTATTCTTCGGCATATAAAATTCCTTGTACTCTTTTTTAAAATCAAATGCCATCTTTTTTCATCCTTTCTTTAATCTATTTACTCGCTCCTGTATATTACATTCAAATTCACCCCTTGCATATATTTCCGAAGCAACCCACACTTGGAGCAATCTGTCCCACAACAGCTTATTATATTTACCGGTTGAGCCACCTCTAATATTTCCCGCTGTTTCTTTTTACTAAATCCCCCAAGCACAAGTTGATACGATTTATCCAATAAGTCCTTCAATAAATCATCGGGCTGGGTTTTATTCATATAATATCCTGGAATGATATCCTCGTACTGTTGACGCAAGAAATCACCTTCGCCCGGTTCAAGTCTCAGTGTAATATAATATGGCTCATTGTTCTCATCCATACAGACTGCTGCAAACATTTTCCCACCTATTTGATAACGAATCCCATTCCACTCTTTCTGAATGTCCTTTGTCACGCCCATTTATGTACATAATTTAAGTATAAAATAATTAGAGCATTATTTGCAATATAAAATAGCAATATATCTATATTTTTCTCAAAAAATGCTTGATAAAATAATGGTAAAGTTTTCAGGCGGCGAACCTGTTATGCAGCCGGTAAGCAGAGCTGTTGAATCAGACCGCAGATATGGAGGATATCTATATGAGGATTGTAGTGGAAAAATATCATGGACTGGGAAATGATTATCTGGTATATGACCCCAATAAAAACAAACTGAAGCTGACTCCTTCCAATGTACAGCTCATGTGCAACCGCAATTTTGGGGTGGGTGCTGACGGCATTCTGGAGGGACCCATTCTGGACGGTGAGCAGATTTCCATGGTGGTGTGGAATCCGGACGGCAGCGCTGCACAAAAGAGCGGGAACGGCGTCCGCATTTTTGCCAAATATTTAAAGGACGCAGGGTACGTACAGAAGAAGGATTTTACCATTTTCTCCCAGGGCGGTGAGGCGTCCATCCATTATCTCAATGAGGAGGGCACCCGGTTAAAGGCATCCATGGGAAAGGTATCCTTCTGGAGTGACGATGTGCCGGTGGAGGGACCGCGCAGGGAAATCATCAACGAGACCATGGTGTTTGGCCGGATTCCCTATCCTGTTACCTGCCTGTCCATCGGCAATCCCCACTGCGTTATCCTTATGGATGAGATTTCAAAGGATTTGGTATGCAGGATTGGAAGGTATTCTGAGAGCGCCAAACAGTTTCCGGAGAAAATCAACACCCAAATCATGAAGGTGCTGGACCGGACCCATATCCAGACAGAAGTGTACGAAAGAGGAGCGGGATATACCCTGGCTTCCGGAAGCGGCTGCTGTGCGGCTGCTGCGGCTGCTTGCCGCCTGGGGCTTACGGACCCCAAGATGTTTGTGCAGATGCCGGGAGGCACCCTGGAGCTGGAGATTGACGGGGAAGGTGTGGTCCACATGACCGGCGATGTGGGGTATGTGGGGACCATCAAACTGGGAAGCCATTTCACAGAGCAGCTTCGCGCGTTAAAGTGATATCAGAAAAAAAAGAGGAAATTCATTGACAAATGAAATATCTGCTGATATATTTTTTATAACATAAAGCAGGGGTAAGGGAAGGCTGACGAGGACGTCTTAAGGGGGGCCCTGTCCCTGCCCGGTGGTTTTAAGGAGGCGGGAGCATGGTAAGAGGTTCCCGCCTCTGCGTGTTTGCCGGTATCACAGTTTGCAAGAGAGGGAGATTAATATGAGCAAATACAGTAAAGAAGACATCATGCGTATGGTGGAAGAGGAGGATGTGGAGTTTATCCGCCTACAGTTTACGGATATCTTCGGAATGCTTAAGAATGTGGCCATCACTGCCAGCCAGCTTGAAAAGGCATTGGATAACCGCTGCATGTTTGACGGATCTGCCATTGAAGGTTTTGTGAGGATTGACGAGTCGGATATGTACCTGTATCCGGATTTGGATACCTTCGAGGTGTTTCCGTGGAGGCCCCAGCAGGGCAAGGTGGCCAGGTTCATCTGCGACGTGTATAACCCGGATGGAACCCCGTTTTCCGGCGACCCAAGGTATGTGCTCAAACGGGCTGTGAAGCGGGCGGAGGACATGGGATATGTGCTCAATGTGGGGCCGGAATGTGAATTCTTTCTCTTTCACACGGACGAGGAGGGAAGGCCCACCACCAGCACACATGAGATGGCGGGATATTTTGACGTGTCTCCCATTGACCTGGCGGAAAATGTCCGCAGGGATATTGTGCTGAACCTGGAGGAGATGGGATTTCAGGTGGAGGCCAGCCATCATGAGATTGCGCCGGCCCAGCACGAGATTGATTTCCAGTATACGGATGCGCTTCGGGCCGCGGACAATATTATGACCTTTAAGATGGCTGCCAAGACCATAGCAAAGCGCCACGGACTCCATGCCACCTTCATGCCAAAGCCCAGAGAGGGGATGAACGGCTCCGGCATGCATATCAATATGTCCCTGTCAGACAAGGAGGGCAGGAACTTGTTTGCGGATGACCAGGATGCTTTGAGACTGAGCAGGGACGCCTATTATTTCATGGCCGGCATCCTTAAGCACATGAAGGCAATGACCATCCTTACCAACCCCCTTGTGAATTCCTATAAAAGGCTGATTCCGGGATTCGACGCACCGATTTATATTGCCTGGTCCCCTACCTCCAACCGCAGTTCCCTGATTCGCATACCATCCCCCAGAGGGGAGAGCACGCGGATTGAGCTGCGATGCCCGGATTCTGCCATGAATCCTTATCTGGCGCTGGCAGCCTGCCTGTGGGCAGGCCTGGACGGGATTGAGAAGAAAGTCGGACTTCCCGCGTGTGTGGAGGGAAATATGTTCACCATGGAGCCGGAGGAGCTGAGGGAAAGGAACGTGGAGCGGATTCCGGAAACCCTGGGTGATGCCATCGAGGCGTACAACGGGGATGCCTTCATGAAGGAGGTGCTGGGAGAGCACATTTATACCAAGTATCTGGAGGCCAAGGAGCAGGAATGGAGAGATTTTCGGGCTCAGGTAACGGATTGGGAAGTAAGCCAGTATCTGTATAAATATTGATTGCGCCGGCAGTTGTGAATAAGGTTTTACCTGGAGGTGGGACTTGTGACTAACATCATCGTAGCGTTCTCCAAGCCGGAGGACGGGAAGAACATAAAGAGCATACTGGTCCGAAACGGTTTCCAGGTAGTCGCAGTCTGCACCTCAGGCGGTCAGGTTCTGTCGGCTGCGGACTGTCTGAACGGGGGAATCGTGGTGAGCGGTTACCGGTTTGAGGATATGATGTACGACGAGCTGCGCCAGTGCCTGCCGGGGGATTTTGACATGCTTCTGATTTCATCGCCTGCCAGGTGGGGCGGACAGTGCCCGGACAGGGTCATCTGTCTGCCCATGCCCCTTAAGGTCCACGACCTCTTAAATACCCTGGAAATGATGGTGCAGGCCCAGGAGAGAATCCGCAGAAGGAGAAGAAGCAGGCCCAGGGAGCGCAGCAAGGAGGAGCAGGATATCATAACAGAGGCAAAGACACTGCTGATGGAACGGAACAATATGACGGAGTCTGAAGCCCACAGATATATACAGAAATGCAGCATGGACAGCGGCACCAATCTGGTGGAGACAGCCCAGATGGTAATCAGCCTCATCCATGTGTGCTAGGGATGGATAAGGGAAATATTTAATAGAAAGCCTTATACGGCAGGATGGAGACGGATATGGAGTTTACAAAAATGCAGGGAACCGGCAATGATTATGTGTATGTGGACTGTTTTAAGGAGACGGTGAGGGATCCGGCAAAGACAGCAATCTATGTGAGCGACCGCCATTTTGGCATCGGGTCGGACGGACTGATTCTCATATGCCCCTCCCGGACAGCGGACTGCAGAATGGAGATGTACAACGCGGACGGTTCCCAGGGAATCATGTGCGGCAACGGTGTGCGCTGCGTGGGAAAATACGTTTACGACCACGGTCTGGTGGATAAGGATAAAAGGACCATCACAGTGGAGACACTGGCGGGAATCAAGACGCTGGAGTTAGATACTGAGGATGGCAGAGCGGTGTCCGTTACCGTGGACATGGGGGAAGCAGCCCTCACATCCCGGCTGCCGGAGGATATCACGGTGGACGGGAAGGAATACAGGTTTGTGGGAATCAATGTTGGAAATCCCCATGCAATCTATTATGTGGACCAGGTGGACAGTCTGGATTTGGAGCGGATTGGACCGGCCTTTGAGAACCATGTGCGGTTTGCGCCTGACCGTGTCAATACGGAGTTCATTCATGTGGTGGACCGGAAACACCTTGAGATGCGGGTGTGGGAGCGGGGAAGCGGTGAAACCTGGGCATGCGGTACAGGGGCCACGGCCAGCGTCATGGCTTCCATCCTCATGGGATATACGGAGGATGAGGCGGAGGTGGCTCTGCGCGGAGGAAAGCTGGTGATACGGTATGACAGGGAGTCCGGCCATCTGTTTATGACAGGGCCGGCCGTGGAGGTGTTCCGGGGCTCTATTGACATACCCGAAGAAATATATTATGATTGATGAGGTGAATTTCATCAATTAATACTTTAAAGCGAAAATGTTTACTATACACTCTCAGGAACCAGACGCACGACGGCGTGCGTCCTGGTACATCTTTTGCGGCACAGCGGCGGTCATGGGAAAGACATGGCAATTTGTTCTGCGGCGAAAGGCGTATCCGGTTTTTGGGAGTGTTTTCATATTTAACAGAGACAGAGGACAGGAGGAAACGGACATGTTTAAGATCAATGAAAATTATTTGAAGCTGCCGGGCAGCTATCTCTTTTCCGCCATTGCAAAAAAAGTGGCTGCATATGAAAAGGCCAACCCGGACAGGCGGGTCATACGGCTGGGAATCGGGGATGTGACACTTCCCATTGCCCCGGCCATTGTGGAAGCCATTCACAAGGCGGCGGATGAGATGGGACATGCAGAGACATTTCACGGCTATGCGCCGGATTTGGGCTATGCCTTCCTGCGTGAGACGATTGTGGAAAAGGACTACAGGTCATGGGGCTGTCATGTAGAGGCAGACGAGATATTCGTATCGGACGGAGCCAAAAGCGACTGCGGCAATATCCAGGAGATATTCAGTGAGGACAGCCGCATTGCGGTCTGCGACCCCGTATATCCCGTGTATGTGGATTCCAATGTTATGGCAGGCCGCACAGGTAGTTATGACCCTGCCACAGGCGTGTGGAGCAATGTGATTTACATGCCCTGTACGGCGCAGAATCATTTTGTGCCGGCGCTTCCGGAGGAAACGCCGGACCTTATTTACCTGTGTGTGCCCAATAACCCTACAGGAACCACGCTGACCAGGGACCAGCTAAAGGTGTGGGTGGACTACGCTAACAGGGCAGGGGCCGTAATTCTCTATGATGCTGCTTACGAGGCATATATATCCGAGGAGGATGTGCCTCACAGCATATTTGAGATTCAGGGAGCCAGGACCTGTGCCATTGAGTTCCGTTCCTTCTCAAAAAAAGCCGGGTTCACAGGCGTGCGTCTGGGATTTACCGTGGTTCCAAAGGATTTGAAATGCGGGGATGTGACGCTCCATTCGCTGTGGGCCAGACGCCACGGCACCAAGTTCAACGGGGCCCCCTATATTGAGCAGAGAGCCGGGGAAGCCGTATATTCCGAAGAAGGCAGCCGGCAGGTCATGGAGCAGGTGGCGTATTATAAGAGGAATGCCAGGGTAATCTATGACGGGCTGAAGGAAGCGGGCTACACCGTGTTTGGCGGAATCAATTCCCCCTACATCTGGCTTAAGGTGGAGGACGGGATGGACAGCTGGGAGTTTTTTGATTATCTTCTGGAACAGGCCAATGTGGTGGGAACACCGGGAAGCGGCTTCGGGCCCAGCGGCCAGGGGTATTTCCGCCTGACGGCCTTTGGCACCTATGAGAATACGGTGGAGGCTGTAAAACGGATAAAGGCCCTCAGGCGGTAACGGCGGCAGAGCGTGAGACTGAAAAAATGTGCTGACGCGCCAAGGGCAGGAGAACAGGGAGGCAAGGGAGTAATATGGATGATATCGACCGCAAGATACTAAAGCTTTTACAGGACAATGCCAGGGTTTCCCTAAAGACCATCGCAGAGAATACATTTTTATCCTCTCCGGCGGTATCTGCCAGGATTGAACGCCTGGAAAAGGAGGGAATCATAACCGGTTATCATGCCGCGGTGGATCCGGTGAAGCTGGGGTATCACATACTGGCATATATTAACCTGGAAGTGATACCGGAGGACAAGGAGCAGTTCTATGCCTATGCCGAGGAGGTCCCCAATATACTGGAGTGCAGCTGTGTCACCGGAGGATTTTCCATGTTGTTAAAGGTTACCTTTAAGAGTACCATGGAACTGGATATGTTCATAGGGCAGCTGCAGAAATTCGGCAGGACAAGCACACAAATCGTATTTTCCACCCATGTGGGCCCTAGAGGAGTGGATGTGGACTAAATTTAGTTCCAGGTTCAGTCAACATTTGTCTTACTTTCACATATGGTATAATGTAGAGTCATATATGAAGGAGAATCTGGTATGACAGATGTTAAGAGAGTCATAATTGATGCCGGCCACGGCGGCGAAGAGCCGGGCGCCATGTACGACGGGCGCCGGGAAAAAGACGATACCCTGCGGCTGGCTCTTGCGATAGGACGGATATTGGAGAATAATGGGGTGGATGTGGTATATACCAGGACCACGGATGTATACGACACACCTCTTGAGAAGGCTCAGATAGCAAACCAGTCAGGGGCTGATTATTTTGTGTCCATTCACCGGAATGCCTTCCCTGTGCCGGGAGCGGCAAGCGGCGCCATGACGCTGGTGTATCAGGATGCGGGTGTGCCTGCCATGCTGGCGGATAATATCCAGCGCAATCTGGTGGAAACAGGGTTCAGGGACCTGGGGGTACAGGAGCGTCCCGGTCTTATCGTGCTGCGAAATACACAGATGCCTGCAGTACTGGTGGAAGCGGGATTTATTGATAGTCCGGAAGACAACCTGCTTTTAGATGAGAATTTCGATGCCATTGCCCAGGCCATAGCAGACGGTGTGCTGGAAACCATCCGGCAGCAGGAGGCGCAGCGGCCTGAATATTATCAGGTCCAGGTGGGAGCCTTCCGCACCAGGATGCCGGCAGACAGGCTGGTAAATGAGCTCCAGGCCAGCGGCCTCCCGGCCTTCCTGGTTTACGACGACGGGCTGTACAAGGTAAGGGTTGGCGCTTTCCTCAATATGGACCATGCGGTACAGATGGAGAGGAACCTGAGAAACATGGGGTATCCCACTGTTCTGGTGAGGGAACGGGCCATATACTGATGGGTGTAATGTAAAAAACTGCTAAACACATACAGAATAAATGCCGCAGGTCAAATTCTCTTGGATTTGGCCTGCGGCAGCTTTCATATGTCCTATCACCAGTTCCAGCGCCCGTAGCGCAGTGTGACGGAGGCAATGGTTTTCACTAACTGGTCCGACATCTGGCCGGGAAGAAGGCGCCATTTCCAGTTGGTGCCAACGGTGGAAGGGGTGTTGATGCGGCAGTCATTGTCCAGGCCCATGTAATCCTGGAGGGGGATGATGCATATTCTGGCCTGGCTGCGCATAATCAGGCTGATGAAGGACATATGCAGACGGTTTGCGGGGGTGCAGCTGTCACAGAGATAATCCCTGGCCAGCTTCCGCTCCTGGGCCGTGATGGAGGCGTACCATCCTTTGATGGTTTCATTGTCATGGGTGCCGGTGTAGGCCACACAGTTTTCAGGGTAGTTGTGGGGAAGATAATCGCCGGCACAGCCGGAATCCCTGGAATCAAATGCAAATTCCAGCACCTTCATGCCCGGAAATCCGCTGTCTTTTACAAGCTGTCTGACGGAGTCTGTCACATATCCCAGGTCCTCGGCAATGATTTCCTTTTCTCCTAACGTATTTCTCACCATGTGGAAGAAGCCGATTCCCGGTCCCTGCTCCCAATGGCCTCCGATGGCAGTGGCGGAACCGGCCGGAATGGAATAATACTGGTCAAATCCCCGGAAATGGTCAATTCTCACCACATCATAAAGTTTATAACAGTAGGACAGGCGGGCCAGCCACCATTCATAGCCCGTGCTGCGGTGGTATTCCCAGCGGTACAGGGGATTGCCCCAGACCTGCCCTGCGGCAGAAAAGCCGTCAGGAGGGCAGCCTGCAACTGCGGTGGGTATATTGTCCCTGTCCAGCTCAAAGAGTTCGGGGTGGGCCCATGTGTCGGCGCTGTCCATGGCCACATAGATGGGAATGTCCCCTATGATGCGGATTCCGTTGGCATTGGCATAGGATTTTAGTTTTTTCCACTGCTGGCTGAATTTGAACTGAAGGTATTGGTGGAATTCTATGTCGTAATATAGCTCCCTGCGGTAGTAATCCAGGGCATTCTGCCAGCGAAGGCGGATGTCCTGTGCCCACTGGGTCCAGGCGGTTCCTCCGAACCGGGTCTTCACTGCCATGAAAAGGGCGTAATCCTCCAGCCACCATCTGTTTTCCTCCATGAATTTCCCAAACTCCGGGTCAAGGCTTATGCTGCTCCTCTCATAGGCTTTTCTGAGCAGGGGGAACCGCTCTTCGTAAATCTTTGCGTAGTCCACAAAATCCGGCTGGCTGCCGAAGTCGGCCCGGCTGCATTCTTCCTCTGTAAGGACGCCCTCCTGGATAAGGTCCTCCAGACTTATGAAATAGGGATTGCCTGCAAAGGTGGAAAAGGACTGGTAGGGGGAATCCCCGTAACTGGTGGGGCCCAGGGGGAGAATCTGCCAGTAGGACTGGCCGGCCTCTTTTAAACGGTCCACGAATTCGTAGGCCTCCTTTGAAAAGCAGCCGATTCCATATCTGGAGGGAAGGCTGGTGATGGATAGTAAGATTCCGCTTTCTCGTTTCATATCTATATGCTCCTTTTAGCAGGCATTGGTCTAGTATTCTGTGATGATTCCAAAATGGTCTGATACAACGGGACAGGATGTGCCGTCGTATATGGTTCTGGAGGAAATAACCGGCACCCTGCGGCTGGTCCAGATGTAATCAATGCGCATTCCGGATATATCTCCCTGTTCCCGCCATCCGTCAATGGCATTTGCCACCGTGACGCCTGAATCCCTGGAGACAGCCAGGTCATATGTGTCAAACCAGCCTGAGGCCAGAATCAGATCCCGTCCCTGGCCGGTTACATGGGCCGGGGAGTTGAAATCCCCCATGAGCCACAGCTGTTTTCCGGATAAGGGGGCCAGGCCGTTGCATATGCGTTTCCATTGTCCCTCAAAGGGTTCCTCGCTGTCATTCCACCAACCCATGTGGACACTGTAAAAATATTCATCTCCGTATTCTGTCCGGGTATTGATTCCAAGTATTTTGCGGGTCTTCCAGTTTTCATAATCCCGGATGCCGGTGATGTAAAACTGGCTGGTCCCCAGTATGGGAGAACGGCTGAGGACGGCCAGGCCCTCGTCGTATTTTCCGTATCCTATCTTGGCCGGGGTCCAGGTCCATTGGTAGGAAACACCGGCCCGGGCCAGGAGCAGCGCTAGGTTAAAGGCGTGGTTGTCTGCCCGGATGACTGTTCGGGGCGCGCAGGGGGAGTACGGACTCAAGTCTTTGGTGCAGCAGGGGACGCAGCCGGATTCCCGCAGCCGGCCGGAGGCTGCGGGGAGAGCGCTCCTGGACTGGTTGACCTCCTGGAGGGCTATGATATCCGGCTTGATTTGGACAAGGGAGCCGGCAAAGGCGGCGAGCTTGGATGCATAATCCGGTTCCGCCAGACTGTGTGTGTTAAGCGTCATTATTTTCATATTACCTGTCTCCGGTGGTTTTCAGTTACAGCAGATTGCTGTGGTGCGTCAGTTACAGCGCGCAGTTTACAGTATATCATTGATATCGGATTTGAGCACATCTGCTTTCGGTCCGTAGATGGCCTGGATGCCGCCATCCTTTTTAATCAGTCCCATGGTGCCCTCTGCCTTCCATTGGGGCAGTTCGGCTACCTTATCCACGTCCCTTACCGTGACGCGCAGCCGGGTCATGCAGGCGTCCACCAGGACAATGTTATCCCTGCCGCCCAGGAGGGAGATGATGCGCTCAGCCTGGCTGTTTCCGGATGATTTGGATCCGGCCTGGCCCTGGCTGTTCTCTGAGGCAGAGTCGTCGGTATAGTTGCCCAGTCTGCCTGGGGTGGCAAAGTGGAGCCTTCCTATCATGAAATAGGCGATTGCATATCCTGCGGCAAAGAATACAGCCACACAGAGGATAAAGTTAACCAGGTCTCCGCCAAGTCCTGCACGGATGGACATGGGAACGCGCGTCAGGAATTCCAGGTTGCCAAAGGAATGCAGCCTGAGGTGGATGATGCCGGCCATGGCAAACGCGCATCCCTGCAGCACTGCGTATACCAGATACAGCGGAAGGGCGCAGAACATGAACATAAATTCCAGAGGCTCCGTGACACCTGTAAGAAATACGGCCAGCACAGTGGAGATGAACATGGAACGGTAATTATGGCGCTTATCCGGGTCTACGCGGCGGTACATGGCCAGGGCAATGCCCAGAAGGAGCCCTGTGGCGCCAATCATCTGTCCCACCTTGAAACGCGCAGGGGTAATGGTGGACAGCAGGTTCTGGTATCCCGCCATGTCGCCCGCGTCCTTAAGGTTGATAAGGTCTGTTGCCCAGGCCAGCCACAGCGGGTCCTGCCCAAAGACCCGGGAACCTGCGTTGACGCCTGTGAGGATGGTATAAGTGCCTCCGAAGGAGGTATAATTCATGGGTATGGTCAGCATATGGTGCAGGCCGAAGGGGAGGAGAAGCCTCTCCAGGGTTCCGTAGATAAAGGGGGCCAGCACAGGCGAGGTGGAGGAGGAGTTGGCAATCCACACGCCGAAGGAGTTAATGCCGGTCTGGACCACAGGCCATAGGATGGCCAGCACCAGGGAGATGATTACGGACCAGAGGATGACCATCATGGGGACGAAGCGTTTGCCGTTGAAGAAGGCCAGGGCGTCCGGCAGCTTCCTGTAATTATAATATTTATTGTAAATGACTCCGCCTGCAAAGCCTGATATGATGCCCACGAACACGCCCATGTTCAGTGCGGGAGCGCCCAGGACCGATGTGAAATATCCGTTTACAAGGATTTCCTGGCCCAGCAGGGTCCGGGTGACGGCGGCCGGGTCATTCAGTTCGGCGCTGCTGACTCCAAAGAGGGCGCCGGTTATAACATTGATGAGGATGAAGGCAATGACAGCCGCAAATGCGCCGCCGGCCCGTTCCTTTGCCCAGGAGCCGCCGATGGCAACAGCAAACAGGATGTGCAGGTTGTTGATTACGGCCCAGCCTATGGTTTCCATGGTGCTTCCGATTGTAAGGACAGCGCCCATATCCCCGCCCGCCATCTGTATCAGCTTTCCTACGCTGATCATCAGTCCGGCTGCGGGCATGACGGCAATGACTGTCATCAGCACCTTGCCCAGCTTTTGGAGGAAGTCAAAATTTATCAGGGATTTTCCGGCCTTTCCGATTTTCCTGTCCGCGGTGTCTGTGAGGGAAGACGCATTTGCTGCCGGGGAGCCATCTGGATTTTGGAGGGCGGTTGTCTCGGCTTCTGCGGCCCCGTCCGGCGGACAATGGTCTAAAACCGTTATCACGGCATCTGTACCCGCCTTTACAGGACCTGTGAAGGCATTCATGGAACGGCCTTCCATTCCGCCGCATATGAGGACAGGCGTGATGGTATTGACCTGCTTTTCCTCAAGGGCCTTTAAATCGGCTTTTGCCAACAGGTCGCCGGCCTTTACCTTATCTCCGGCCTTTACACAGCACTGGAAGCATTCTCCCTTTAAGGCCACGGTCTCCAGGCCGAAGTGGACCATGACCTCTATGCCGTTCCCGGAACGCAGACCATAGGCGTGGAGGGTCTCTGCTACGGAAACCACCTCTGCGTCAATGGGACTGACCAGATTGCCGTCCTGAGGCAGGATGGCAACGCCGTCTCCTATGATTTTCTGTGAGAATACAGGGTCCGGCACTTCCTCTAATGGGACCGCTGTCCCGGTTAAAGGGGAGAGAATCCTGATTCCAATACAGCCGTCAGTGTTCTTGTTCATATGTAACCTCCTGAGTTTAATTGTTGCACTGTTTGCGCAACCGATTGCATTAAATATAGTCCGGTTGTCTGAAGAATGCAATAGATATTTTGAAAATCTTGTGTTTTCTACGTTTTGGACAAAAATAGCTCCAGGCATTTGTGCAATTTTCTTAAAAGAGAATGCAAATGAGCGGGGTTGGGGGGTGCGCAAACAGAGCGCAAACGAGTTGACAAAAATTGCATTAAACTTTACAATATAGGAAGGGTGTATATGAATTGCGGAGATGGATTCGGTCAGCGGATTCGGTCAGCGGATTCGGTCAGCGGATCCTGGCAGCGGATCCGGACAATGGGTTTATATACATCCCCGTGACGATGAAAATGAAACGCATATTAAGGAGGCTGTTTATGCCTGTTACAATCAAAGACGTGGCTGCCCTTGCAGGGGTGTCGCCGTCAACCGTAAGCCGTACGTGCAAGGACCATCCCTCTATCAGCCGCCAGACCAAGGAGAAGGTCCGGCAGGCCATGGCGAAGCTGGGCTATGAACCGAATTTTCAGGCCAGCAGCCTGGCCACCCAGAATTCCCGCACCGTGGGAATCATTCTGCCCCCGTCGGAGTGGGAGGCTTACCAGAATCCCTTCTATCTGGAGATGATACGGGGAATCAGCCAGTATTGCAACCAGAAGCAGTACATCAATACCGTGATTACGGGACAGAATGAGGATGAGGTCCTCCAGGCCATAAAGACCATGGCAAGAACCGGCCTGGCAGAGGGATTTATCGTGCTCTACTCCAGGGAGCAGGACCCGGTTCTGGATTATCTCTATGAAGAGGGACTGCTGTATGTGCTCATAGGAAAGGCATGCCGGAATGTGAACCAGACCATCTATGTGGATAACGACAATGTGCTCGCGGGCAGGGAGGCGGCGGAGTACCTGCTGAATTTGGGCCATGTAAGGATTGCCTGCCTGTCCGGGGACCATTCTCTTTTGTATAACCACGACAGGAAGATGGGGTACATGCTGGCCCTGGCAGAGCGGAGCATTCCTTTTGACGGCCGGCTGTGCGTGGAGGTTCCCTCTGTGCCGGAGGAGCAGGACCAGGCCCTGGCAGCCCTGTTCGCAAGGGAGGACAGACCCACGGCCGTGCTGGTCAGCGATGACATACTGGCAGTGGCCCTGGAAAAGACCTGCATTGGTCTGGGGCTATCCATTCCGGGGGATGTATCCATCCTGTCCTTTAACAATTCCCTTCTCTCCAGACTCACATTTCCGCCCCTGACATCCGTGGATGTGAATGCCTGCCAGCTGGGAATCGAGGCAGCCGCCCAGATGATAAGCCATGTGGAAAATCCGGAGCTGGTGGCCACGAAAATCATTGTTCCCCACCACCTGGTGGAGCGGGAGAGCTGTGCGGGAGCCGGATGGTTCTGTGGTGATTGAGATACTGAAACAGTATAACACATCCCCGGCAGGGGACTACCTGAAATAGGGCGGAAGAAGGCGCCGGATGGCCGGCGCGGCATGCTCAAGAGCAGCGGCCGGGCATCCGGGCGCCTTTTTGCTGTCAGACTTATCTCCGGGTTCGGCCGGGATTTCAGCCAATTGTCTTATTTTTCTGAAATACATCTTATCGTATACTTCCTCTTGAAAAACACAACATTTAGTGCTAAAATCTTATACTGTTGCACAAGCAACAGATTTTTCCAGTATTCTGTGATAAGATGCCTTTAAACCGTTTACCTTATGACAGGCAGCGTGGGAGAGCATTTGGATAAAAGGAGTGTAGTGACGATGAAGATTATTAAGAGGAATGGCGCGGAAGAGGATTTTGACAACAATAAGATCGTGGTGGCCGTGGCAAAGGCCAATACGGCTGCCGGAAAAAACAAGCTGAGTCTGGAGCAGATTAAGGACATTGCGGATTACGTGGAGTACAAGTGTGTAAAGCTTAACAGGGCTGTGTCCGTTGAGGAGATCCAGGATATGGTGGAGAACCAGATCATGTCTACAGGCGCGTTTGAGCTTGCAAAGGATTATGTGAGATACCGTTACCAGCGCTCCCTCATACGCAAGGCCAATACAACGGATAACCGTATTCTGTCCCTGATTGAGTGCAATAACGAGGATGTGAAGCAGGAGAATTCCAACAAGAATCCAACGGTTAACAGTGTGCAGAGGGATTACATGGCCGGTGAGGTCAGCAAGGACCTGACCAAGAGGATGCTCCTTCCACAGGATATCGTGGAGGCGGACAAGGAGGGCATCATTCATTTCCATGATTCCGATTATTTTGCCCAGCACATGCACAACTGCGACCTGGTGAATCTGGAGGACATGCTGCAGAACGGCACGGTTATCAGCGAGACCAGGATTGAGAAGCCCCACAGCTTTTCCACGGCCTGCAACATCGCCACTCAGATTATCGCCCAGGTAGCCAGCAACCAGTACGGCGGGCAGAGCATCAGCCTGGCCCATCTGGCTCCCTTTGTGGACGTATCCAGAAAGAAAATATACGCGGAGGTTCAGGAAGAGGTAAAGACCTTTGGCTGCATGCCTTCCGAGGAAACCATCCATGAAGTGGTGGAAAACAGGCTTCGCAAGGAGGTTACCAAGGGAGTCCAGACCATCCAGTATCAGGTCATCACACTGATGACCACCAACGGACAGGCCCCCTTCCTGACCGTGTTCATGTACCTGAATGAGGCTAAGAACGAGCGGGAGAAAAAGGACCTGGCCATGATTATCGAGGAGACTCTGAAGCAGCGCTGCCAGGGGGTAAAAAATGAGTCGGGCGTATGGATCACGCCGGCATTTCCAAAGCTGATTTATGTGCTGGAGGAGGATAATGTCAACGAGGGAACCGAGTATTATTACCTGACCGAGATGGCTGCGAAATGTACGGCCAAGCGTCTTGTTCCCGACTATATTTCCGAGAAAAAGATGATGGAATTAAAGGAAGGCAACTGCTTCCCTGTCATGGGATGCCGCAGCGCCTTAAGCCCCTGGAAGGATGAAAATGGAAATTATAAATTCTACGGCCGTTTCAACCAGGGCGTGGTGACCATCAACCTGGTGGATGTGGCCCTGTCCTCCGGCGGGGACATGGAAGCCTTCTGGAAGATATTTGACGAGAGGCTGGACCTGTGCTACCGGGCCCTGATGTGCCGCCACAACCGTCTGAGAGGCACTCTGTCCGATGCGGCGCCCATTCTCTGGCAGAACGGCGCCCTGGCAAGGCTTAAGAAGGGCGAAACCATTGACAGGCTCCTTTACGGCGGCTATTCCACCATTTCCCTGGGATATGCGGGACTCTATGAGTGCGTGAAGTACATGACCGGAAAGTCCCATACCGACCAGGCGGCCACTCCCTTTGCCCTGGAGGTCATGGAGTACATGAATAAGGCCTGCAACCGCTGGAAGGATGAGACTAACATCGGATTCAGCATCTATGGTTCACCCATAGAGAGCACCACCTATAAGTTTGCCAAATGCCTCCAGAAGCGTTTTGGCATCATCGAGGGCGTGACGGACAAAAGCTATATCACCAACAGCTATCATGTGAATGTTTCCGAGGAAATCGATGCCTTCTCAAAGCTGAAATTTGAGTCGCAGTTCCAGGCTCTTTCCACCGGCGGAGCCATCAGCTACGTGGAGGTGCCCAACATGCAGAACAACATTCCGGCCGTGCTGGGAATCATACGGTATATCTACGACAATATCATGTACGCGGAGTTAAACACCAAGAGCGATTTCTGCCAGGAATGCGGATTTGACGGCGAGATTCAGATTGTGACGGATGAGAGCGGCAAGCTGGTGTGGGAATGCCCCAAGTGCGGCAACCGGGACGAGAACAAGCTGAACGTGGCCAGGAGAACCTGCGGCTACATCGGGACTCAGTTCTGGAACCAGGGCAGGACCCAGGAAATCAAGGAAAGGGTGCTCCATTTATAAGATGAATTACGGTACAATCAAGAAGTATGATATTGCCAACGGCGCAGGCGTGAGGGTATCCCTGTTTGTGTCAGGGTGTACCCATCACTGTCCGGGCTGTTTTAATGAGGAGGCGTGGGATTTTGGCTTCGGGAAACCCTTTACAGAGGAGACTGAGGAGGAAATCCTGGACGCTCTTGCTCCGGATTATATAGACGGCCTCACCCTTCTGGGGGGAGAGCCCTTTGAGCCTGAGAACCAGGAGGCGCTGGTGCCTTTTTTGGAAAAGGTGAGGGCGCGCTATCCGCAGAAGAATCTGTGGTGCTATACAGGATATACCCTGGAACAGGACCTTCTGAAGGACAGCCGGGCCAGGTGCGGGTATACGGACCGGATGCTGTCCATGATTGACGTGCTGGTGGACGGGCGGTTTGTGGAGGCCCTTAAGGATATCAGCCTTGCCTTCCGGGGATCGTCCAACCAGCGCATTCTGAATCTTAAGGACACCCTTGAGAGCGGGAGCGTGAAGCTGCTGGAGATTGGCAGCGGAAGAATCTAGCGCTGCCAATGCCTCTGAGGAGGATAAGGCCAAGGCCTATGAGGCGGGCATGAACGGTTATCTGGTGAAGCCTCTGGATATGGAGGCAGTGCTGGATGAGCTGAAGAAGCATTTGTAAGCAGCGTGCTATGGGCGGCAGGGTCCATCCTGGACAGAGGGCATGGCGGATAAGCTGTCATCCGCCGTCCCTCCGTGGAGTTCATGTATCAGATTTACCATCTCTATGGCTCCCGCAGCGCAGTCATATCCCTTGTTGCCTGCTTTGGTCCCGGCCCGTTCAATGGCCTGCTCAATGTTCTCCGTGGTCAGCACGCCGAACATGACCGGGACTCCGGTGGCAAGGGAGGTCTGGGCAATGCCCTTGGAGACCTCGCTGCACACATAGTCGTAATGGCTGGTGCTGCCCCGGATTACGGCGCCCAGGCATATGACGGCGTCATAACGTCTGCTGGCAGCCATGCGGGAGGCGATGAGCGGAATCTCAAAGGCGCCCGGAACCCAGGCTACCGTGATATCGTCCTCTGACACCTCATGGCGCCGCAGGCAGTCCAGGGCGCCGGACAGGAGCTTGGAGGTAATGAATTCGTTGAAACGGGAGGCGACAATGCCTACCCTTATTTTTTTGGGAACAAGTTTTCCTTCTAATATATACATGGCGTATTCTCCTATTCTGAATATGTGACAGTTTCTTAATAATGCGTCAAATGTCCCATGCGCTGTTCCTTTGTCCTTAAATAGAACAGATCATGGACCGTTGGCGCCATCTGGATAGGCACCCTTTCTTTGATATCCAGGCCAAAGCCGGAGAGCTGGTATACCTTATCCGGGTTATTGGTCAGAAGCCGCAGGGTCCTGGCTCCCAGGTCCCTTAATATCTGGGCGCCTATGAAATATTCCCTCAAATCCCCCGGAAAACCCAGAGCCAGATTGGCTTCCAGGGTATCCATGCCCTGGTCCTGCAGTTCGTAAGCCCGGAGCTTATTGAGAAGCCCGATTCCCCTCCCTTCCTGGCGCATGTAGAGGAGAACTCCCCTGCCCTCCTGTTCAATCCGGGCCATGGCCGCGGCAAACTGCTGACCGCAGTCGCAGCGCAGGGAGCCAAAGGCGTCGCCGGTCAGGCATTCCGAGTGGACCCGGCATAATAAGTCCTGGCCGTCCCCAATCTCACCTTTTACTAAGGCCACATGATGTTCCCCGTTCAGCAGGTTCCTGTAGCCGTAAGCCTTAAAGGTGCCGTAACGGGTGGGCATATGGGTGACGGCAGCGCATTCCACCAGCTTATCGTGCTGTTTGCGGTAGTCCTGGAGGGCCTTGATGGTGGTGATTTTCATGTTCCATTGTCCGGCGCATTGCAGGAGCTGGGGCATACGCATCATGGTTCCGTCCTCCTTCATGATTTCACAGCAGAGTCCGCATTCACTGAGACCGGCCAGACGCATCAGGTCAACGGTGGCTTCGGTATGGCCGTTCCGTTCCAGCACTCCGTTTTTTCTGGCTGCCAGCGGAAACATGTGGCCCGGACGCCGGAAATCCTCAGGCCGGGACCGGGCATTCGCACACTGTCTGGCCGTCACGCCCCGTTCGGCCGCGGAAATGCCGGTGGAGGTGCTTATGTGGTCAATGGATACGGTAAAGGCTGTCTCATGGTTGTCGGAATTGTCGGATACCATCTGCGGGAACTTAAGCCTTGTGCACAGTTCCATGCTCATGGGCATACAGATAAGGCCTTTGCCGTGCACAGCCATGAAATTTACGTTTTCCGTGGTGGCATATTGGGCGGCGCAGATAAAATCGCCCTCATTTTCCCTGTCTTCATCGTCTGTAACCAGTACGATTTTTCCCTGGCGCAGGTCGTCCAGTACTTCTTCTATGGTGTTGAATCCTTCCATGGTGCGGGAATCCTCCTTGTTTTTAATGGGGACAATCCAGGTGTCCTGTTTTTAATTATCCTGTTTTTAATTATCCTGTTTTTAATTATCCTGTTTTTGATTATCCTGTTTTCAGTTGTCCTGTTCTGGTACTGCTTAAAACCCATATTGTTTGAGTAATTCCGGTGTGATTCGGCTGTTGGTCCTTCTGTTTCCGGTGTCCGCCCATTCTGTGCTATGGGCAGACGGGGGGATTTTCATAAATTTTTCGATATATTTCCCCACACAGTCATTTTCCAGATTGACCACGCGGCCCGGTTTCAGGGACCCCAGGGTGGTGCGGGAGGCTGTATGGGGAATCAGGGATACGCTGAAATCCTGCTCCCTTACCTGGGCAACCGTCAGGCTGACGCCGTCTATGGCAATGGATCCCTTTTCAATGATGCAGCGCAGGATGGACGGGGCAGAGCGGATGGTGTACCACAGGGCATTGCCGTCGCGGACAATATTCACAATGGTCCCGGTGCCGTCAATATGGCCTGATACAATATGTCCGCCGAACCTGCCGCCTGCCATCATGGCCCGTTCCAGGTTAAGGGGGCTTTTGATGGGCAGACAGCCAAGATTGGAACGCTTCAGGGTTTCTGGCATCACATCCGCAGTAAAACAGCAGGAATCAAAGGAAGCCGCGGTAAGGCAGACGCCGTTGACGGCAATGCTGTCCCCCTTTTTTATATCTTCCAGGACCCTGCCTGCCCCGATGACCAGGCGGGAACCGGATGAACCGCCCTTAACAGACAGCAGGATTCCGGTTTCTTCTATTATTCCTGTGAACATGGCATCAACTCCCCTTCGATAAGAATGTCCTGGTCCAGGGCTGTGATTTTGGTCTTTCCCAGGGAAAAGCCCTGGTGCGGGAATTCCACCCCGCTGCCGCCCACAGGTGTTTTGGCGGTTGTGCCGCCAAAGAGTTTTGGGGAAATGTAGGCCTGCACCCTGTTTACGATTCCATGGGACAGCGCGGACCAGTTGAGGGCGGCTCCGCCCTCCAGCAGGACGCTGTCAATACCCATCTGCCCCAGGTGTTCTGTGAGGGCATTCAGGTCCACGCGTCCCTCACGGGGCGGAAGGAGGAGGATTTCACAGCCCTTTTCTTCATAGGGAAGCCATGCTTCTCTGTCAGGACAGCAGGTGGCCAGTATGGTCCTGGCCTGGGAACAGGTGGTGACAACCTGGGAATCCGGCGGAGTGCGAAGCCGTGAATCGCAGATAATCCGCACCGGATTCCTGGTATCCGGGAGACGGCATGTAAGCAGGGAATCATCAGCCAGTATGGTTCCCACCCCGCACATGACTGCAAAATACCTGCTTCTGTCCTCATGGACCCTTTGGCGTGAGCGCTCCCCGGTAATCCATCGGGAATGCCCGGCCCGGGTGGCTGTCTTGCCGTCCAGTGTCATGGCGTATTTCATGACAACGAGGGGAAGCCCGGTCTTTATGTAGTGGAAGAATACGTGATTAAGTTCCCTGCATTCTTCTTCCAGGATACCCTCTGTTACCTCAATGCCATTGGTTATTAAAATTCCGGTGCCTTTGCCGGACACCATGGGATTGGGATCTCTTGTGCCTATGACGACCCGGCTGATGCCGCTTTCCACGATGGCGTCCGTGCAGGGCGGTGTCTTGCCGTGATGGCAGCAGGGCTCTAAGGTCACATACAGGGTTGCCCCCCTGGGAGATTCGGTCAGGGATGCCAGGGCATTTCGCTCTGCATGGGGCCCGCCGAAACAGAGGTGGCTGCCCTGTCCGATGATACGGCCCTCCCTGACAATTACAGCACCTACCATGGGATTGGGGCTGACCCTCCCGCAGCCCTTTTCGGCCAGTTTCAGTGCGATGGACATGTAATCAGTATCGTTCAATGCAGTGCCTCCTTTACAAATGTTGGGATCCACATGGTGCTGCCATGGTCCGTCCCCTGGTTCACAGCCAAAAAACAACTGTAAAAAATGCCTTGAACCGTATCGTTCAAGGCAGAAAATATAAAACCACAAGGCACAATGTTTTGTGCCTTCAGGAGGACATGGGAGATACACAAAAGCCCTGGAATGATAGTTCATTCCAGGGCACTGTCAGCCAGCCACGAAAAGCGCATAAGCGCGTCCATGTCATCTATTCATCTTCTTTCATCCAGACTGTACTGTCGGCTTCGGAGTTTCACCGAATCATGCCTTGCGGCTCGTGGGCTGTACCACCGGTAGGGAATTGCACCCTGCCCTGAAGATATTATTCAATTAAGTGTTATTATAAGCACTGTGTGGCGGTATGTCAAGAAGGACTTTTGCCGTATACGCTTCTTTTTGCACTTTTCAGGTTTAGGGGAAAATACATGCATATAATAGGCTGGGCAGTATTATACTTAGGTAATGAAAGAAGAAACTGCGAGGTATTACATGGCAACCAATCCAGAACGGACATCCAGCGGACTGCTGCAAATTAACGTAATCAACATACAGAACAATTTTCCCATACAGAACGCCCGGGTCACCATCAGCTATAAAGGAGAACCGGACCGCCCTGTGGAGCAGCTGACCACCAACAGTTCAGGACAGACAGAACAGGTACAGCTTCCGGCGCCTCCTGTGGAATACAGCCTGGAACCAAGCATTATACAGCCTTATTCGGAATATAACCTGATGGTGGAGGCGGAGGGCTTTGAGCCTCTGGCCATATCCGGCACCGAGATACTGGCCCAGTCCACGGCCATACAGCCGGCAGCCATGACACCGGTTGGAGGGGAAACACCTCCTGAAGAACCGGTGGTGATACCGGACCATACCCTGTATGGGAATTATCCTCCAAAGATAGCGGAATCAGAGATAAAACCAGTGAACGAAAGCGGGGAAATCGTACTCAGCCGGGTGGTAGTGCCTCAGACCGTGGTGGTCCACGACGGGGTTCCCACGGACAGTACGGCCAAGGACTATTATGTGCCTTACAGAGACTACATAAAGAACGTGGCCTCCAGCGAAATATATTCCACCTGGCCAAGGGCCACCATAACAGCCAATGTGCTGGCAATTATGTCCTTTACCCTGAACCGGGTATACACGGAGTGGTACAGGAACCAGAGCTATGATTTCACCATCACGTCCTCCACTGCCTTTGACCACAAGTGGATATATGGAAGGAATATATTTGAGAGTATCAGCCTGATCGTGGATGAGATATTTGACAACTACCTGTCCCGTCCGGGTGTGAGACAGCCTATCCTGACCCAGTACTGTGACGGACGTCAGGTCCAGTGTCCTAACTGGATGACACAGTGGGGGTCCTGTTCCCTTGGAGAGCAGGGATACAGTCCCATTGAGATTCTGCGTTATTTTTACGGGGACAGCATCTACGTGAACACGGCGGAGCGGATATCCGGGATTCCGGCCTCCTGGCCGGGCAACGACCTGACCATAGGAAGCTCCGGGGATAAGGTGCGCCAGATGCAGGAACAGCTGGATGAAATAGCAATGGTTTACTCGGCCATTCCCAGGGTGACGCCTGACGGTATATACGGAACCAGGACAGCGGATGCGGTGCGGGAATTCCAGTCCATCTTCGGACTGCCTCAGACAGGGGTGGTGAATTTTGCCACTTGGTATAAGATATCGCATATTTATGTGGGAATTACGCGGATTGCGGAGTTGGTATGATGATTTGGTAACATGGTGAAAAAGAATTGAGATGTATGATGGCCTCCGGTGCTGCCGGGGGCCTTATTTTTAATCAAAAAGAGGGTTTAATTCCCCGCAGCTTGCTGCGTAACAAACTTTTT
>OLSH01000297.1_pt1 | contig 50607 bp, 43 predicted proteins | sample 1643221 | NCBI WGS metagenome assembly OLSH01 (sample SAMEA3136681, study PRJEB25190) | human gut metagenome | biome: human gut; feature: human-associated habitat; material: faeces | place: Austria | collected 2013 | reverse complement strand
CCCTGTTTTTGTTTGTGCTTATTTCTTCAGAATCCGCATTGCGTTCAGAACGGCGATGATCGTGACACCCACATCACCGAACACGGCTTCCCACATACCGGCCATGCCGAGTGCGCCCAGAACAAGGAACACGCTCTTGATTCCAAGAGCAATCACGATGTTCTGCATCACGATTCGCTTCGTGGCCTTTGCAACATCAATGGCTTCTACAAGTTTCGATGGTTCATCTGTCATCAGAACAACATCCGCAGCTTCGATCGCGGCATCCGAACCCAGTCCGCCCATGGCTATGCCGACATCTGCACGGGCAAGGACGGGGGCATCGTTGATGCCATCGCCCACAAAGGCGAGCTTGCTGCCCTGCCGTTTCTGCTTATCCAGCATTTCCAGCTTTTCGACCTTCTGGTCGGGCAAGAGCTGTGCATAATACGCATCCAGACCAAGTTCGTCTGCCACCGACTTGCCGATTCGCTCATCATCGCCGGTGAGCATAACAGTTTTTTCCACGCCGATTTTTTTCAGCTCTGCGATTGCGCGGTTGCTGTCCGGTTTCACCTCATCTGCAATCAGGATACAGCCTACATAGCTGCCATCCGCTGCTACATAGACCTTTGTTCCGGCTGCATCGCAAGCAGAATAGGCAATCTTTTCAGATTCCATCAGCTTACTATTGCCAGCCAGCACCTTCTTTCCCTGCACCATAACACTGATGCCATGTCCAGAGATTTCCTCAAAGCCAGAGAACTGCTTCTGGTCGATCGACTTTCCATAAGCTGCAAGAATCGACTTTGCAATCGGGTGGTTGGAATAACTCTCTGCCTGTGCAGCATACTCCAATACCTGTTCTTTCTGGTATCCGGCTGCCGGAATGATATTTGCGACCTCAAAAACACCTTTTGTCAAGGTGCCGGTCTTATCAAAGACCACCACGCTCACTTTGTTCAGTGCCTCCAGATAGTTGCTGCCCTTTACCAGCACACCGCGCTTGGATGCAGCACCGATACCACCGAAGAAGGTCAGGGGAATGGAAATGACCAATGCACACGGGCAGGAAACGATCAGGAACACAAAACCTCTGCGCAGCCACTCAGACCAGCCGCCACCAAGGACGAGCGGCGGAATGATCGCCAACACAGCCGCCATTCCAACAACGACCGGCGTATAGTATCGTGCAAAGGTCGTGATGAAGTTCTCGGTAGGAGCTTTTCTTGCGGAGGCATTCTCCACAAGGTCAATGATCTTCGACACTGTGGATTCCCCGAAGCTCTTTGTGACTTTCAGCGTCAGCAAACCGCTCTGGTTGATGCAGCCGGACAGGGCTTCATCGCCTTTGCGGATGCTTCTCGGCACAGATTCGCCGGTCAGTGCCTTGGTGTCCAGCATGGATTCGCCATCCACAACGATGCCATCCAGCGGGATTTTTTCACCGGGTTTTACCACGATGATCTCGCCCACCGCAACGCTTTCCGGAGAAACGACCTGCAATACGCCATTCCGCTTGACGGTCGCCGAATCCGGACGGATGTCCATAAGGTCAGAGATGGACTTTCTGGAACGCTTTACCGCCAGCGACTGGAAAAACTCTCCGACCTGATAGAACAGCATGACTGCAACGGCTTCCGGGTATTCCCCGATGGCAAATGCGCCGATCGTGGAAACACTCATCAGGAAATGCTCGTCAAATACCTGTCCTCTGGTGATGTTTTTCACTGCTTGCCACACGACATCCCAACCAAGGATCACATACGCCACAATCAGAAATGCCAGTTCTGCTGGAGTCGGCAGCTTTGCGAACACGGTCAATGCCATACCGATTGCATAGACCGCAGCACCCACGGCAAGACGTATCGTGCGCTTCTTGTCCTCATCGTTATAGACCGCCGCTTTTTCTTCTTTTTTGACAGGTGCAGTGGCTTCCGGCTGCTTTTCCGACACCTCAACGTCCGGCTCGTGGCTGTGAACAATCGTGGTAACGGTATCCAGCAGGGAAGCAGCCACCGAGGTTCCTGCCTGAACGGTCAGCGTCTGGTTCATCAGATTCACGGTCGAAGAAGTCACGCCGTCCAGTTCACCGACTTCCTTCTCGATTTTTGCAGAGCAGTTCGGGCAGTCCAGACCTTTCAGGAGATAGACCTTCGTCACAGCAGGTTCAGTCTTTTCTGAAACTTCAACATCCGGCTCGTGGCTGTGAACGATCATTTCGACCTGTTCCGCCAATGTTGCATCCGCAGACTTTTCTGACTGAACGGTCAGTGTCTGCTGCATTAAATTCACGACCGAGGATTCCACTCCCGGCAATGCTCCGACCTCTTTTTCTATCTTGGCGGAACAATTCGGGCAATCCAGACCTTTCAGGATGAATACTCTTTTCATTTTGACCTCCACCGTATTTTCTTAATTGTTCAATCGTTCAACTTAAAAGGTAAAAAGATAATCGCTTGCGCGATCATCCTCTTAAATGCTCAAATCCCTTGTCAATGATCTCCTTTACATGATCATCCGCCAGCGAATAATACACGATCTGGGCCTCTCTTCGGAATTTGACCAGTCCGGCAAGCCGGAGTGCTTTCAGCTGGTGAGAGACCGCCGATTTGGTGACGCCCAGCAGAACCGCAAGGTCGCATACACACATCTCGCTCTGTTCCAGAGCATGAAGGATCTGCACTCTTGTGCCATCTCCGAACAGCTTGAAAAGCGATGCAAGCTGGATATAATCGTCTTTCGGCTGCATTTTGCCTTTTACATCGTTCACGATGTCCTCATGGATCACATCGCAATTACAGGTGTATAAAGAATTTGACATCAGACGTTCTCCTCGTTTTGTAGTTGAACAACCGTTCAATCATATTATATCTGCTTTTTCTCCGTTGTCAAGAGGAAAAGTTAGCATCTGCTTCCCGCGATTTGTCGTCTAACAGACCTTGACAGCCTCCTTATTTCGCATACAATATAGTTGAGTATTCATTCAACTGCTGCGTTCTGAGCAGAAGATTTTGTATTTGAACAACCATGCAATAAAAGAGGTCTATCTGTGAAACGAAAATTGATCACGCTGGTTCTGACATTGGGATTTCTTGCCGCGTTTGGCGTATTTATGCACTCACCGCCCTCTATTCTGGATGGGCTGACCGGTGCGACCCCGAAAGCGAAACGTGCCGCACAAATGGCCGCACCGCTGGAGGGTAACTATCTGTTCTGCATCAACCCTGAACTGGAATCGTTTTCTGATGCGGATTTCCGGAATGACCTGAAAGCATTTGTTTCCGGTGAGACAGAAGTCCTTTTCGATGCCGGACTGCCGCACATGACGCTTTCGGTCTGCGAAACAGACTATCCCTTGCTTCGCTATGCAACGGCTCTTTGTGAACGCCTGACCGCTGCCGGAGCAGATGTCACGTTGAAGCAGCACAGCGAAACCATGCTGCGTTCCCGTGCAATCAATGGGCGGTATCAACTGCTGCTGGTTTCAGAAAATATGCTTGATGCAACAGCATTGCCGGATGCAGACATCCTTCTGCTTTCCGCAGAAGAAATGGAGGACCCCTCATGCGAAAACTGAACACCATCCTCTCCGTTCTGCTGCTTTTCATCTGTCTGCTTCATGGGCTGATGGGCAGTTTTATGTTGCTGGGCATCAGTTCCGGGGCAGGAAAGTTTCTGGCATGGATCGGCGTTGGCATTCTGGCGGCGCACACCGTCCTTGGGCTTTTGCTGACCGCACAGACATTCCGGGCTTCCCGGTCCGGCGGAAAACTCTACGGAAAGCAGAATGCTCTGTTCTGGGCAAGGCGCACCAGTGGGCTTGCTATTTTGCTCATGCTCTTTTTCCATATTGGCGTGTTCGGCAGAGTGCAGGACGGCGTATACATTCTGTTTCCGTTCACAACGGTCCGGCTGCTGACGCAGCTTTTACTGGTTGCTTCGGTATTTGTGCATCTTCTGCTCAATCTCCGACCCCTTCTGGTATCGCTGGGCATCGTCCGGGATAAGGAGCAGCGCGGCGACCTCTATCTGATTCTTTCTATACTGGTGCTGTTTGCTGCCGGTTCGATCATTCTATATTATATCGGGTGGAACAATGTATGAAACACACTTTGGTGATCGTGGGTGCAGGGCTGGCAGGGCTTTCCGCTGCTTTGACTGCTGTGAAAAACGGCTGGACGGTAAAGCTGGTGTCCTCCCTTGCCTCCGAGCGGGCGCAGTCTGTTATGGCAGAGGGCGGAATCAATGCAGCCTTGAATACCAAGGGAGAGGAGGATAGCCCGGAGCAGCATTATACAGATACCATGACCGCTGCCTGCGGACTTGCTGACCCGAATGCAGTCTGGGGGATGACGCAGGCTGCGTCCGAACTGGTGCGCAGCCTGCACCATCTGGGAGTACAATTCAACGTGACAGATGACGATGAACTCGACCTGCGGAATTTTGGCGGACAGAAGAAAAAGCGGACGGCCTTTGCACAAAGCGATACGGGAAAGCAGCTAATGACCGCTCTGATTGATGCTGTGCGCCGGGAAGAAAGCGCAGGAACGGTCGAACGCTTTCCACACCATAAGTTCCGCACCCTGCTGCTTTCCGGGAACATCTGCGGTGGCTGCACAGTGCAGGACACCTATACTGGCGAACTGCTGCGGTTTGTATGCGATGCCGTCCTGATTGCCACAGGCGGGCTGCATGGCTTATTCGGTGATACGACCGGCTCTCTTGCCAATACCGGAGAAGTCACCGCAGAACTGTTCCGTCTGGGCGTTCCGATGGCAAATCTTGAAATGATCCAGTACCACCCTACCACGGTCGAACTGGGCGAAAAACGGATGCTTCTGAGTGAGGCCGCCCGTGGTGAGGGCGGGCGGCTGTTTGCATTACGGAACGGGAAGCCGTGGTATTTCATGGAAGAAAAATATCCGGAACTCGGCAACCTGATGCCGCGTGACATCACCGCGCGGGAAGTCTGGACGGTCAGCCGTGACTATGAGGTGTTCCTTGATATGACAGAGCTTCCTAAAGAAGTCATGGAGCATAAACTTGCCGGACTGGTGGATGATTGTCAGACCTATCTGCACAAAGATATTCGCAAAGAACCCATTCCGATTTTGCCGGGTATCCACTACTTTATGGGAGGCATTCAGGTGGACGAGCGGCACCGCACTTCGATGCGGAATCTGTACGCTGCCGGTGAATGCTGCGCTCAGTACCATGGCGCAAACCGTCTGGGTGGAAATTCTCTTCTGGGTGCGATCTATGGAGGACAGATTGCTGCGGAAACTGCCTGCCGGGAAACAGTCAGTTCCCCCAATATGCCCTGTGCCGAAGAATCCCTTCTGCCCGAACTTTCCCCGGACGCTCAAATGCAGATGAATCGTATCCTGCTGAACGCACTCGGTGTCGTGCGGGATGCACAGACATTGGAAGCGGGCATTCAGGAAATCCGCAAACTGTCTGGCACCCTTCCGCTTCTGGGCTGTGCCATGCTGGAAAGTGCCCTCGCCCGAAAAGAAAGCCGGGGTGCGCACTGGCGGGCAGATTATCCCCAACGCAACGATGCCGTTTACTGCAAAACCACCGTGGCACACTGGAACGGGCAGCATATCGCCATCAGCTTTGAATCCATCCCCGAAAGGCGGCATGATTTATGAACTACACCATCCGAATCAAACGGCAGGAAAACCCGCAGGCTTCACCCTGCTGGCAGGAGTTTTCCTTTGAGGGAAGTGCGGACACCTCGATTGCTTCGGTGTTGAACGAGCTGAATCACCGCAGCCCTCTGTGCGAAAAGAGCGGAACGGTCGTTTCCCCCATTGCGTGGGAATGCGGCTGCATGATACGCAAGTGCGGTGCCTGTGCCATGCGGATCAATGGTCTGCCTCGTCTTGCCTGTTCCGTTTTTCTGCGGGACTGTAAGGGAAGCGTTGTTACTCTGGAGCCTTTGAGCAAATTCCCACTGGTGAAAGATCTGGTCGTAGACCGTTCCGTGATCTTTGAAGCACTGAAGCGGACAAAGCTGTGGCTGGAAGGAGATGCGTTCCAGACCAGCTATACGCACAGCCAGCGGTATCGATCTGCTAAGTGTCTGCTCTGTGGCTGCTGCTTGGAGGTCTGCCCGAACTTTGACCCGAACAATGAATTTGCTGGAGCTGTTCTGCCCGTCAACGCTTACCGTATTCTGAACGAAGAACAGGATATTGCCCATCGGACAGAACTCGCAAATGCGTATCGTCAGCTTTATTTTGAAGGCTGCGGAAAATCTCTTGCGTGCCAGGACATCTGCCCAGCCGGAATCCCGGTCGAAGAACTGATGTCACGTTCCAATGCCGCAGCGGTCTGGAAGCGATAAAGTGTAAAAGGGTATGCGGTTTATAGCCGCATACCCTTTTATGCTTAATCTTCTAATCCGTGACTTCCCGCCACATTCTTCAGATACTCCTCTGGTTCGCCGTTCAGAATCAAGTCTGCATAGCCAAGCGGGTCATTGTAGATGAGATAATCTAACTCCGACCTCTGCGCCATGGTCACGTCCAATTCATCCTCGACCCCAGTGCAGTCAATGGAGATCATTCTCCCATCCCGGAGCAGCAGCTCCACGCAGCCGGTATCCATGTTGAAATGGCAGGCTCTTGCATCGTACTTCATGTTTGTGTCCTTTCTGCCTTACGGCACCTTTACAGTTGTGACTTTCGTGATACGTCTTTTTTGATAAGGTTTTGGACACACAGCCGTTTGGAAAGAGCCTTCGTTCTGCTTTCCGAAGAAAACAAAAAATCCGAACCCTTCTCCTATCGAGAAAAGGTTCGGATTTTCATTGTTTGGTGCGGATAAGAGGACTTGAACCTCCACCGAGTTGCCCCGATTAGAACCTGAATCTAACGCGTCTGCCAATTCCGCCATATCCGCATATTCTGTTTTGTTCGCCGCCGTTCGGCTCGGAACGATAGTTATTATACCACAGGTGCAAAGAAAGTCAAGCGTTTTCTGCAAAAATAGTACGACAAATTTTTTTGCGAAAATTGTTGCATTCCGTATAGGCCGAATGGGGCGAAAAATCCGGCGGAGTATGATACAATAAATATTACCCCTGCGGGGCAGCGGCCCGGCGGGACTATTTACGGAAGAGGGAAACTGCGAATGTTCAACATCATTATCTTTCTCATCGGTGCAGGCATCATGTTCTACATGGCATGGCGAAGCTGGTCGAGACGCCGCAAGCTCATGACCAGGGGCGAAAAGGTCGAGGCCGCTGTGGCAGGCACCGTCCAGAGCCGGGACGGCAAAGCCTACCTGTTGGAGTTCACCACTGCTGGCGGCACCCACCGCCTCCATTACCCCAAGTCTGCCAAGGGCAGAGAGCTTGCACAGGGAGCTGTCGTCACCCTTTATTATAACCCCGACGACCCCGCCGAGATGTACGTCGAGGGCGACAAGTCCGTCCTGGGGGCCGAGGTGCTGTACGTCGTGCTGGGCATCGTGCTGCTGGTGCTGATGGCCGGCATCGTCCGCTGAGAGGGGGAGAAGAAAATGAGACTCGAGCATTTTGGCATGGCAGAACCCGGTGACTGCCGGGTGGTCTTTTCCGCCGCAGCAGAAGAGCTGGAAGCGGCGGTGCAGGCCGAAAAGGCGGCCCCGGACGCCCCGCAGGACGAGGACGACCTGCTGACGGCAGCGGTCAATCGGGCGATTCTGGAGGGCTTCTCGCCCCTGTTCGCCCAGCTGATGAAAGAAAACGATTTGCAGCCCGTCACCGACCCGGATTTTGAACTTCTGGCGGTCAACCGGGCCGAGGGCTTCCGGGCGGGGGCGCAGTTCTTCTGCCTGCCGCCGCTGGAACTGGGAGAGTACACCGGCTTTACCCAGCCCGTCCAGCCCCGGCCCATCCGGGAGCTGACCATCGAGCTTGAAATAAACCGCCGCCACGGTGACGAAGACCGCGCCGCCGACGCCGAGGGCAAGCGCGCCCTCCGCGCCAAGGTGACGCAGGACATCTACGCCCAGCGCTGCCAGCAGGCCCGCGCCGTGGCCGAACAGGCCCTCATCGCCCAGTTGGGTACACACGTCACCGGCCCGCTGCCCAAGCAGCTGGTGGCCGGCAACTACTTTGCCGAGCAGCGCCAGTTCAATCTGCGGATGCAGGCCAACGGCGTCAATTTCGACCAGTACTTAAAGGTGCAGGGCCAGACCGTGGAAGAATTCCGAGCCTGGCTCCACGCCGAGGCCGAGCGCAAGCTGCGCAGCCGGATGGGTCTGCTGCTGGTGGCGCAGAAAGAAGAGCTCTGGCCGACGGAAGCCGAGGTGGACGACGAGCTTGCCCACTGGGACGCAAAGCGGGACGGGGAGCACACCTTCGCCTCCAACGACCGCCGCCGCGCCGCCCAGCGCATCGCATCCAGCCGCGCCGCTGCCTTTATTCTGGCCCGCTCCACCCTCACACCGCCGCCTGCTGAGGCAACGGTGCTGAAAGCCGAAAACAGGTAAAAAAAAAAAATAAAACAGAGCAAACAAAAATGGGGCTGTTGCAAAATAGCCCCAACGAAAAAAATGAGATAGACTTCCCCGAAAGGGGCTGCCTATCTCATTTTTTGCTGTAAGCTGAAACTGCAATGGACCAACTACAACAGAAACGGTGATCTTCTGAGCGCCGCATAGGAAATAAGGAAGTTTGCAAGCCAACCTGCCGGGACTGCAAGCCAAACAAAAGCAATGCCAAAACGCGGTGCACAAATCAAAGCAACAGACAAGCGGATCGCAAGGTTTACCATATTTGCAATAAGAAACGGCCGCATGATTCCGAGTCCGCGAAGAACGCCATCGGTTGCCATCTTGATGCCCATGAAGATGAAAAAGTAACCAAGCCATCTCATATAATCACCGGACACCTGATAGGCCAACGCGGTTCCGTCTTTTCCCAGGAACAACGAGGAGATCTGTGTGTGCAGTGCTTCAATGACCACGAAAGCAAGAACTGCAAAGCATAGATCCAACACCAGTGCAGCATGATAACCTTTTTTGATGCGCTCAATTTTCTTTGCGCCAAGATTCTGGGATATAAACGGCGAAACTGCATTGCCGATGGATACGAAGATCAGCGAAAAAACATTTTCTACCCGCATCGTTGCCGCATACCCGGCAAGTGCCTGTGTGCCGAAGGGATTTACCACTGCCTGCACGATCATCATACCGATAGACACTGTGGACTGCTGCAAAACCGATGGCACCGCAATGCGAAGCATGGAATACAGCTCCTGCCGGTCGAACCTGCTAAAGGAGCTCTTGTATTGCCGCATCCGAGACAGAAAGATCAAAAACGAAAACACGGCAGAAATTCCTTGTGCGATCAAGGTCGCAAGGGCTGCACCAAACACCCCCAGACCAAGACCGGCCACCATCCAGAGATCCATAAAAATATTCAGGATAGATGAGAATATCAGCAGTCCCAACGGAATTTTGGATTCACCGATGGAAGTGAACATGGTGGAAAGAATGTTGTACATGAAGAGAAACGGGAAACCCACAAAGTAGACACGCAGATACAATACTGCTTCTTCCAATATATCGGCAGGGGTCTGTAATCCGCTCATCATGAAATGGGAAAAGCAAAAGCCAAAGACACCAAGGACAACGCTTAAGCTCAAAAAGCTGATCAGGGACGTTGACACAATGGTTTTCATTCTACCATAGTTTTTTGCACCAAAACAGCGGCTTACAAGCACACCTGCGCCCACACCAGCACCAAGCGCCACACAAATAAAAACATTGGTCAGTGCAGCACAAGCACCAACAGCCGCAAGTGCCGAGGAGCCGACAAATTGACCAACTATTATGGAATCGGCCATATTGTATACTTGTTGAAAAAAGCTGCCAAGGATCATCGGCATCGCAAAAACAGTCAGCGCTTTAAGGGGTGGATCTGTAATCAAATATTCATCTTTCGACACGATTATATTCCTTCCCAAAATCGTTTATCGCAAATTTTATCGCAGGTCAAGAAATTAGTGCAGCATTCAAACGGCATCTTTGCGATATGCGATCCACCGCTGCTGCATTGAAAAGTTGAATTGCTATAAGCTGAAGCGTTAAGTCTCCACGCCCTCGAACTGGCTGTTGTAGAGCTTGGCGTAGAAGCCGCCCTGCGCCAGCAGGGTATCGTGGTCGCCCTGCTCCACGATGTGGCCGTCCTTCATCACGAGGATGACGTCGGCCTCCCGGATGGTGGAAAGGCGGTGTGCAACGATGAAGCTGGTGCGGCCCTGCATCATCCGGGCAAAGGCTGCCTGGATACGCACCTCGGTGCGGGTGTCGATGGAGGAGGTGGCCTCGTCCAGAATCAGCATCGGGGGCAGACAGAGCATCACGCGGGCGATGCAGAGCAGCTGCTTCTGGCCCTGGCTGATGTTGCCGCCGTCCTCGGCGATGACGGTGTCGTAGCCCTCGGGCAGGCGGCGGATGAAGCTGTCGGCATGGGCTGCCCTGGCCGCAGCCACCACCTCGTCGAGGGGGGCGTCCGGCTTGCCGTAGGCGATGTTCTCCCGCACGGTGCCGGCCCGGAGCCAGGTATCCTGCAACACCATGCCGTAGCTGCCGCGCAGGGAGGCGCGGGTCACGTCCCGGATGTCGGTGCCGGAGACTTTGATGGAGCCGCCGTTGACATCATAGAACCGCATGAGCAGATTGATGAGGGTGGTCTTGCCGCAGCCGGTGGGGCCGACGATGGCGATGCGCTGGCCGGGCTTGACGTCCAGAGACAGGCCCTCGATGAGCGGGCGGTCGGGCAGATAGCGGAAGGAGACGTCCTCGATCCGGACGCGGCCGTCCGGCACGAGCTTTGCGGCGTTCTCCGCTTCGGGGGTCTGGTCTTCGGCGTCCAGCAGCTCGAACACGCGGGCCGCGCAGGCCAGAGCGTTCTGCAGCTCGGTCACGACACCGGAAATTTCGTTGAAGGGCTTGGTGTACTGGTTGGCGTAGTTCAGGAAGATGCTCAGCTGGCCGATGGTGATGCCTCCGGCTACGGCATAGATCGCGCCCACGAGGCCGACGCCTGCGTAGACGATGTTGTTGACGAAGCGGGTGGCGGGGTTGGTCATGCTGGAGAAGAAGATGGCCTTCAGGCTCACGTTCTGCAGTCGGCCATTCACCTCGTCAAAAGCCTCGAGGCTCTGGGCCTCGTGGCCGAAGGCCTGCACGACCTTCTGACCCTCTATCATCTCGTTGACAAGGGCAGTTTGCTCGCCGCGCACGGTGCTCTGGCTCTGGAAATACTTGTAGCTGCGCTTTGCGAGGAAGCTGGCCACCACAAGGCTCAGGGGGGTGATGCAGACCACCACCAGCGTGATGGGGACATTCTGCTGCAGCATGAAGAGCAGGGTGCCGAGGATGGTCAGCACACCCGAGAACAGCTGGGTGAAGCCCATCAGCAGGCCGTCCGCGAAGGTATCTACATCGGCCACCATCCGGCTCACGATGTCGCCGGAAGGATGGCTGTCGAGGTAAGAGAGGGGAAGGGTCTGGATCTTCCGCATGGCGGCGTTGCGCAGGTCACGGCTGACTGCGAAGGTGATGCGGTTGTTGCAGACGCTCAGCAGCCACTGCGCAAAGGCGGCGACAACCGCCACCACGATGATCTCGCAGATGATGCGCAGCACGCCCGCGAAGTCCACGGCACCTTTGCCCAGCATCATGTCGATGGCGCTGCCGCAGAGGATGGGGATATACAGCTGGGCCGCCACGCTCACAGCGGCCACGATGAGGCTGCACACCACGAAGAAGCCGTAGGGCTTGATCTTCTGCAGCACCCGGGTCATGGTGGCCTTCTGCTGTTCAGGGGTCAGCTTGCTTTTTGCTTTTGCACTCATTTCTGCGCATCCCCTTTCTTGAACTGGCTCTCGTAAATTTCCCTGTAGACCGGGCAGCTTTCCAGCAGCTCGGCGTGACGGCCAAGGCCCACCATGCGGCCATCGTCCAGCACGATGATCTGGTCGGCATGCTGCAGGCTGGCGGCGCGCTGGCTGACGATGAAGACGGTCAGATCGCCCGGCAGAGCGGCCAGAGCCTTGCGCAGGGCCGCGTCGGTGGCGTAGTCCAGTGCGCTGGCGCTGTCGTCGAGGATGAGGATGTCCGGCTTGCCTACGAGGGCGCGGGCGATGGTCAGACGCTGTTTCTGACCGCCGGAGAGGTTGCGTCCGCCCTGCTCCACCGGCTCGTCGAGGCCGAGGGGCTTGGCTTTCACGAACTCCGCAGCCTGTGCCGTTTCCAGTGCGGCCCAGAGGTCGGCGTCAGAGGCATTCTGGCTGCCCCAGAGCAGGTTGGAGCGGATGGTGCCGCCGAAGAGCTGGGCCTTCTGCATGACCACAGCCACCTTGCCGCGCAGGTCGGCGCGGGGGTACTGCCGGACCGGTCGGCCCATGATCTCCACACTGCCCTCGGTGGCGTCGTAGAAGCGGGGGATGAGGCTGATGAGGCTGGATTTGCCGCTGCCGGTGCCGCCGATGACGCCGATGGTCTGGCCGCGCTTGGCGGTGAAGCTGATGTCGGAGAGGCTGGGTGCGCCTGCGCCCTTGTAGGTCAGGCTCACATGGTCGAAGCGGACGGCGTCGCCGGCCTTTTCCGCCGGAACATTGCCGGTGAGCTGGGCCGGGAACTCCATGCCGGGCTTTGTGTCCAGAACCGCCTGCACACGGCCTGCACAGGCCAGAGCCTTGCTCACCTGAACGATGAGGTTGGCCAGCTTGACCAGCTCGACCAGGATCTGGTTCATATAGTTGACCAGCGCGATGACGTCGCCGGAGGCCATGCCGCCGATGTTGATCTCGATGCTGCCTACATATAGCAGCGCCACGATGGCAAGGTTGACGATAACGTAGGTCAGCGGGTTCATCAGGGCGGAGATGTGGCCCACGTGGAGCTGCATTTTGGTCAGCAGCTCATTGGCGTCCTCGAAGCGGTCCACCTCGCTCTTTTCCTTGTCGAAGGCGCGGACGACGCGCACGCCGGTCAAGTTCTCGCGGGTGAGGCCAAGGACCCGGTCCAGGCGGGTCTGCACCGACTTATAAAGCGGACGGGTGATGACCATGACGCCGAAGACCACGACGCTCAGCAGCGGGATAGCCACCACGAAGATGAGGGCGGCGCGGAAGTTGACCGTAAAGGCCATGATCATGGCGCCAATCACCACGAAGGGGCTGCGCAGGAACAGACGGAGGAAGAGGTTCAATCCGCTCTGCACCTGATTGACGTCGCTGGTCATCCGGGTGATGAGGGTGCTGGTGCCCATGGTGTCCATCTCGGAAAAGCTCAGCGTCTGGATGTGCTCAAACAGCGCATGACGCAGGCCGGTGGAATAACCCACGGCGGCTTTGGCCGAGAAGTATTGGGCCGTCAGGCTGCACGTGAGGCCGACGATGGCCAGAAGCAGCAGGATGCCGCACCGCACGAGGATGTAGTGGAAATCGTGGGCCGCGATACCCACGTTGACGATGTCGGCCATCACAAGCGGCACGAACAGGTCAAACGTAGCTTCCAGCATCTTGAAAAGCGGTGCAAGCACGCTCTCGCGCTTGTAGTCGCTGAGATAGCGAAGCATTTTGTTCAAGGCTCGATACTCCCTTTCCTTCATACATTTAGTCGAGACGCTCCTTATTATAACGCACTCCCAGCAGGAATGCTATGTTTTTGCCGAAGAAAACCGGCTCTGGAAGCAGATTTCGGCTCCGGAGATTGAGAAAACCGGAAAATCCTGCTATACTGGAAGGGAATCTCAACGGAAAGAATGGTGGATGCAATGGCAAAAGATGGTGCGGCACGGCTGCGGCTGCGCCCGGTGGGCGCGGCAGACCGCAAAAAGCTGCCGGAATACGGGCCGCTGGGTACGGGCTGCCCGGCGATAGAGCGGGCTGTGGCAGCGCTCTATAAGGGCCAGAACGAGGAGAGCTTCTGGGCGCTGATGAACGCCATCAACTATGCCCTCGAGCTGGACACCAGAGTCCTGGTGCCGCTGGAAGCTGCGTCCGACCAGCCGGACGGGGCCGCCCCGTGGGCGGAGCATCCTGTCCCGGCGGAGAAAGCGAAAGACCTGCAGCCCTGGACCCTGCGCACCCAGAAGGGCCGGTGCTACCTGCCGGTGTTCACCTCCGTGAAGATGGCGGAGGCCGATAAAGGCACGGCCAGCCGCCCCATGGCGGAACGGCTTCTGGCTTCCGCCATGCAGATGGCGCTGGACTCGGACAGCATCGACGGCGTGGTCATCGACCCGTGGACCAGCTCTGCCACGCTGGACTGCTCGCTTTTGAACGGTCTGCTCCACGCAAGCCACGACACCGATGAGCCGGGCGAAGCGGAGCTGCGGGCCGGCAACCATGCCATGGCCGAGGAACGCTGGGACGACGCGATGCACTATTATCAGCTCTCTGCCGAAGAGGGCTGCGCCGAGGGTCTTGCCATGATGGGCGAGATGCTCTACGAGGGCCGGGGCTGCCGCAAGAGCCCTGCACAGGCCCGCAAGCTCTGGAAAAAAGCCGCCGACGCCGGCGATGTGGCCGCATGGGTGGCGCTGGGCGACGATGCCATGGTGCAGGGAAAAGGGGCCGGCGCGGCCCTGCGGGCCTACCGCAAGGCCCAGAAGCTCTGCGCCTCCACCCCCGACATCGCCTATATGCCGCAGGTCTGCCTGCGGGTGGCCCAGTATGAGACCCAGTACATCTCCCGCAAAAAGGCGCTGGCTCAGCTGGCTGAGGCGAAGCAGGGCTTCCTCGTCCGCAAAAAAGAGGGGGACGAGACGGCCCAGAGCTGGCTGGACGAGACGGAGGCCGTCATCCGCCAGCTGCTCGAGAGAGAATGAGCGGAAACACAGAATCTTTACAAATGCTCTAAGAAATCGTCATACGGAACCGATATGATATTGAAGGAAAAATATGCGCGTCGCAAAAACAGAGAGGACGACCAGAATGAGCAGAGTGATCGGTATTGACCTTGGCACCACGAACAGCTGCGTGGCAGTGGTGGAGGGCGGCAAGCCCGTCGTCATCACCAACGCAGAGGGAGAGCGCACCACCCCCAGCGTGGTGGCGTTCACCAAAGACGGCGAGCGTCTGGTGGGCGGCGCGGCAAAGCGCCAGCTTGCCACCAACTCCGGCCGGACGGTGTCCAGCATCAAGCGGCATATGGGCAGCGACTACCGCGTCCACATCGACGGCAAAGACCTGACTCCGCAGGAGATCAGTGCCATGATACTGACCAAGATACGCCGCGACGCCGAGAGCTACCTGGGTGAGCCGGTGACAGAGGCCGTCATCACCGTCCCCGCTTACTTTGACGACAGCCAGCGCAAGGCCACCCAGGATGCGGGCCGCATCGCGGGCCTGAACGTCCTGCGCATCATCAATGAGCCTACCGCCGCCGCCGTGGCCTATGGCCTTGACAACGAAGCGCCCCAGAAGATCCTGGTCTACGACCTCGGCGGCGGCACCTTCGACGTCTCCATCATCGAGATCGAAGACGGCACCTTTACGGTGCTGGCCACCGGCGGCGATACCCGCCTCGGCGGCGACGACTTCGACCAGCGCATCGTGGAATACGCCGTGGCAGAGTTCAAGAAATCGGACCGCATCGACCTCTCCCGCGACCCCGCCGCCATGGGACGCCTGAAAGAAGAGGCCGAAAAGGCCAAGAAAGAGCTGTCCAGCGCCCTCTCGGCCCAGCTCAATCTGCCCTTCATCGCTGTGGGCAAGGACGGCCCCCACCACCTGGATCTGACCATCTCCCGCCCCCAGTTCGAGATGATGACCGGCGACCTGCTGGCACGGACGGTGGCCCCGGTGCAGAACGCACTGCGGGATGCCGGCATCTCGGCTTCGCAGCTGGGCAAAGTCCTTCTCGTGGGCGGCAGCACCCGGATGCCCGCCGTCGAGCGTCAGGTGAAGGAGCTGCTGGGCTGTGAGCCGAGCCACAGCCTCAACCCCGACGAATGCGTGGCGATGGGTGCCGCTGTGCAGGGCGGTCTGCTGCAGGGCGGCGGCAAGCTGGCCGGCGCTTCCGGTGCGGCGGCGCAGGGCCTTGTGCTGATGGACGTCACCCCGCTGACCCTCTCCATCGAGACACTGGGCGGCGTGGCGACCCCCCTCATCACCCGCAACAGCATGATCCCCACCCGCAAGAGCCAGATATTCACCACGGCCCGCCCCATGCAGACCAGTGTGGAGATCAACGTCCTGCAGGGTGAGCGGCATTTCGCCCGCGACAATAAGAGCCTCGGCAAGTTCAAGCTGAACGGCATCCGGGCCAGCTTCTCGTCCAAGCCCCAAATCGAAGTCACCTTTGATATTGACGTCAACGGCGTCGTGAAAGTCTCGGCCAAAGACCTCGGCACCGGCCGGGAGCAGAACATCACCATCACCGGCAGCACGAACCTCTCGGAGAATGAGATTCAGCGCGCCATGGCCGACGCCGCCGCCTACGAGGCCGAGGACAGCCGCCGCAAAGAGCGGCTTGACCTCCACAATCAGGCCGAGGTGCTGGCCTACAAGGTGGACGAGGCCCTCTCCAAGTGCAAGAAGGAGCTGGACAAGGAGGAGAAGAACCGCATCAAGGCCGATGTGGCCAGCCTCCGCCGCTGCCTGCGGAAGGATAAGCCCGAGAAGATGAACGAGACGGAGGAAGCGAATCTCCGTCAGGCCAAGAGCCAGCTCGAAGCATCCGCAAACCACCTGATGGTGCTCTATGCATCGGAGCAGAGCGAGAACGGCTCGGATAATACCCTCTAAAGAAACGCCGGAAGGCCCGCTGCAAGCGCAGCGGGCCTTTTTGTGTGAGGACAAACCAAATCCGCCCCGGGCGATGCGGAACGCCCGGGGCGGAAGCGGAAATGGATGGTTCTATTCTTTATAAAATCTTACTCGGTGACCTTATGAAGCTCTGTCACACCGCTGTGCGGAGTTTCTTCATAAGAACCATAGAAGGGCACCGCTTTGACTTCAAAGGAGGCTCTTGCAGTCGTTTCACCGGGGAGGTATACCTCGATATACTTGAGCGCCGCAGGGTCGGTCTCCTCGGGCTTGTGCGCTAGCCAGTGATCCTTGGTGTAGAACACCGCCGCCGTGCCAAAATCAAACTTCAGCAGCTCGACATAATACTCCTGCTTGTTTTTGGTGCCGGTGGCCGCACGCACCTCCTTCAGGGTCCCATCCTCCTTCTCACGGTTGCAGAAGATCGTAGCGGCCAGCACTTTTTCCACGCTGCCGAAGGTGCCGCCCTCTTTGTAGGTCTTATTTTCATAATTCACCGTGTAAAGGCCCGGTTGGATCACGTTGCCGTCTGCGTCTGTTCCCATATTCGGATTGTCGGATACAGCTCTTACATCCATAGTGATCGCCTCGTGGGTGCCTGCAAAGCAGCGGGCCTTATTTGCCTGCCCGGCATAGATTTTTGTGCCATCCTTTTCGTTGGTGCATTCCAGCTCACGAGCCAGATAGATGTTTCCGGTATACTGAACAAGCCGATAGCTTGCACTGGTATCGAAGGAGATGGTCTCCCCCTCACTGATCACGCTCCCGCTGCGTCCCCCTCCGCTGCATCCAGTCAACAGCGTCAGAGACAGTGCTGCAGCCAGAACACCGGCGGCAATTTTTTTGGCCCACATCATATTGCTTCCTCCTATATCGTCATTCGGCTCCCGCACCCTGCGGGAACTCTAAATAGATTATACCCCCCCCCCATATATTTTTGGCAATAGAATTTCACAAATCGGCATTATTTTTGGCAGATAGTACAGCTTGTTGTTTGAGTTTTTGGCACTTTGACGAAAAAGGACGCCGTCCCGGCTGGGGCGACGTCCTTTTTCGATGTAGCTATGATACAGGCAAAAAGCAGGGGAGGGGGGGGGGGGCTTATCGGCCAACGATGAGGTCGCGGCGGCCGCGGAAGCCCACGGTGAGGTGAGCGCTGCTGCCGAGGTGGCGCAGAGTGACCCGGGTGCCGGGCTTCTGGCCCTGGCACAGCAGAGTCAGGTTCAGGGTGGTGGAAGTCTTGCCGGTCTTGAGCACCAGCGTGCTTACGCCCTGATTCATCAGGGTCTGCATGTCGAGGATGGTGGTGCGGAAGGTGGCGTTGTCATCGGGGGCGTCCAGCGTCAGCACGCGGCCTTCCTGACGGGCAGTGTAGAGCACCTGCTTGCCCAGCAGGCCCTTGACGGTGTAGCGGGCTTCGCTCTTCTCCACCGGCGTGTCAGAGGGCAGGGGGGTCTCGTCGGAGATCATCATCACGTTGCCCTGAATGGGGTTCTCCACCGGGGAAGCGTAGCCGCCGTAGTTGGGGTCTACCTCCCCCACCGGAACGTCAGAGTGGAGAGCGATGTCGCCCTGAACCATGACCTCGGACGACTGAGGGGGCAGATAACCGGCAACGGTCGTGTCCTCGGCGTCGGCGGCAAAGGCACCCACGCTCATGGCGGCAGTCATGGTCAGCAGCGCGGCAGCAGCGGCAGCGCGGCGGGCAGTATTCTTGTTCAGCAGTCTCATAGTAGTATCCTCCTGTAGGGGACAAGGCCCCAGATTTCTGTTTTATTCGCGGTACGGCGTATCGGAAAACCGCCGTATCTGTAATGAATACGGATACGGCGGCTGGATTATTGCAGAGATCCTGTTTTAATTTTCGCTGGAATCTTTTTCCTCAAGGATAGCCATGAACTCGTCGCCGGTGATGGTCTCCTTTTCATAAAGGTACTTCGCCAGCTCGTCGAGCTTTGCACGGTTGTCGGTGAGGATCTTGATGGCCTTTTCGTGCTGGGCCTTTACCAAGTCCACGACCCGCTGGTCGATCTCCCGCTGGGTCTGGGCCGAGCAGGCCAGCGAAGTGTCGCCGCCCAGATACTGGTTGTTCACCGTCTCCAGGGCCACCATGTCGAACTCTTTGCTCATGCCGTAACGGGTGAGCATGGCGCGGGCAAGCTTGGTGGCCTGCTCGATGTCGTTGGACGCGCCGGTGGTGATGGAGCCGAACACCACTTCCTCGGCGGCACGTCCGCCGGTGAGGGTGGCGATCTTATTTTCCAGCTCTTCCTTGGTCATCAGGTAGTGGTTGCCCTCTTCGACCTGCATGGTGTAGCCCAGTGCGCCCGAGGTGCGGGGGATGATGGTGATCTTCTGCACGGGTGCGGAGTGATTCTGAAGCGCCGCCACCAGTGCGTGGCCGATCTCATGGTAGGCCACGATGCACTTTTCCTTGTCGGTGAGGATGGAGTTCTTCTTCTGGTAGCCGGCAATGACCACCTCGATGCTCTCCTCGAGGTCGGCCTCGGTCACGCTCTTGCGGCCGGCGCGCACAGCCCGCAGAGCGGCTTCGTTGACGATGTTGGCCAGCTCTGCGCCGGAGGCACCGGAGGCCATCCGGGCCACGGTGTTGAAGTCGATGCCGGGGGCAAGAGCGACTTTCCTGGCGTGGACCTTCAGGATCTCTTCGCGGCCCTTGAGGTCGGGCAGCTCCACAGGAACACGGCGGTCAAAGCGGCCGGGACGGGTCAGAGCCGGGTCAAGGGAATCCGGACGGTTGGTGGCCGCGAGGATGATGACGCCGCTGTTGCCCTCGAAGCCGTCCATCTCGGTGAGCAGCTGGTTCAGGGTCTGCTCGCGCTCGTCGTTGCCGCCCAGCTGGCTGCTGTTGCGCTTCTGGCCGATGGCGTCTATCTCGTCGATGAAGACGATGCAGGGGGCCTTTTCCTTGGCCTGCTTGAAGAGGTCACGGACTTTGGATGCGCCCATGCCCACGAACATCTCCACAAACTCCGAGCCGGAGATGGAGAAGAACGGCACGTTGGATTCGCCTGCCACGGCCTTTGCCAGCATGGTCTTGCCGGTACCCGGAGGGCCGACGAGCAGGATGCCCTTGGGCATCGAGGCACCGATCTCTTCGTATTTCTTGGGGTCGTGCAGATAATCGACGATCTCCTGTAAGTTCTCTTTGGCCTCATCCTCGCCGGCCACATCCGCAAAGCGGATGCCGTGGGTGGACTGGACGTAGACCTTGGCGTTGGACTTGCCCACGCCGCCGAACATCATCGAGTTCGCGCCGCCGGCCTTTTCTATGAGCTTTTTGTTCATGAGATTGCCCAGCCAGACGAAGAGGACGATGGGCAGCACAAAGCTCAGCAGAAAGCTCATCAGCGGCGAAGCCTGCTCGACGATCTCGCTGGAAAACTCGGCCCCCGCGTCGTAGAGGCGCTGGGTCAGGTCGGGGTCGTTCATCAGGCCGGTCTTGTAAATTTGCTTTTCGTCTTTATCAGTAAAGATGATCTGGTTCGATTCCACATCCACCCGGCCGATGTCTTTGTCCTCGGTCATAGACATGAAGGTGCCGTAGTCCACTTCTTTTACCTGCCGTTCGCTCATCCACGGCACGAGCACGAAGTTGAGCAGCATCAGCACCAGTAATACAATGGCGTAGTAAATAGCCAATGGCTTTTTGGGGGTCTTGACTTCTTTCATGGGGGTCCCTCCTTACGTTGCAAACAGCATACCACGACGCCATTTCAGAAACCAGCGTTTCGAGGCGAACTTTGCAAAAACTTCGCAGATTCTTAACAAAACCGAGGAACAAGGAGGCCGTCCGCTTGACAAATCAAATCACTTTGACTATACTGAACATACAAGAAGGTGCTGTCCGCAATGGTCAGCTTCCCTCGGCTAAGTCAAACAATAAGAATGACCGCTTTGCTTGGTAGGCTGGGGCGGTCATTTCTTATTGTTATGTATCTCTTTGAAGATAGCCCATGAGATCTGAAAGGTAACAAAGACTGCTCCGCCCAGCAGGCCGAGCAATGCGATAGTTTCCGTCAGGGTCATAAGGCATCCCCCCTTTCGCGTTTGCGTCCGGGGGAAGCAACAATAAGGTTTCACACCCCCGGAAGCTTGCCGGGGAAGCTAGACCACCTTTTTATGCAGACAGCACCTGGATACCGCCACTTCGGGCGGTATTTTTATTTTACCATAGTTGGTGATATAATACAACAAAAATAGGATCTACCCGCAAATTTTGAAAATTTATGCTGCTATTTATGTGAAATCGTTTCATTTTCATTGTGAGCAAAACTGCTTGACAGGGGCGGCAGGTTTTGCTAAAATGAGACCACTTTGAACAAAGCGCAAATGCGTTGACGGGGAAAAAACGATTTTCTTCTGCGTGCAGAGAGCCGCCGGATGGTGCAAGGCGGTGCAGAGGGTCTCGGTTACTGGCCCCTGAGCGGCAGGACTGAAGCAGACAGTAGGCCCTGACGGAAGCCCACCGTTATAAGGGCAGCGATTCGCCCTAAAAAGCCGATCGTGCAGAGCGGCTGTGCTTATGGCACAGCAAAGAGAGTGGTACCACGGGTGCCCTGTAACAGAAATTACAGGCTCTCGTCTCTCAGGGGATTTCGTCCTTTGAGAGACGGGAGCCTTTTCGTTTGTGGGAAACGGCCTCGCCCTCTCCGTCATTGCTTCGCAATGCCACCTCTCCCAAAGGGAGAGGCTTTTGGCTCCCCCTTTGGGGGAGCTGGCGCGAAGCGCCTGAGAGGGCAAGGCTGTTCCCCAGAAGTGCAAAACGTAAGTCAATAGGAAACTGGAGGAAAATAAAATGATGGACGCTACCAAGTACGCACCGGGATATTACCCGGTCCCCGCCGGGTATGACAGCTGGGTCAAGAAGGACCACATCGAGAAAGCTCCCACCTGGTGCAGCGTGGACCTGCGCGACGGCAATCAGGCCCTTATCGTTCCCATGAGCCTCGAGGAAAAGCTGGAATTCTTCCGGATGCTGGTCAAAATTGGCTTCAAGGAGATCGAAGTCGGCTTCCCGGCCGCCAGCGAGACGGAGTACGAGTTCCTCCGCACCCTCATCGAGAAGAACATGATCCCCGACGATGTCACCGTGCAGGTGCTGACCCAGTGCCGCGACCATATCATCCGCCGCACCTTCGAGGCTGTCAAGGGCGCACCCCGTGCGGTCGTCCACTTCTATAACTCCACCTCCGTCGCCCAGCGCGAGCAGGTGTTCCACAAGTCTAAGGAAGAGATCAAGCAGATCGCCGTGGACGGCGCAAAGCTGGTCAAGCAGCTGAGCGGGGAGTATGAGGGCAACTTCCTCTTCGAGTACAGCCCCGAGAGCTTCACCGGCACCGAGGTGGACTACGCCGTTGAGGTCTGCAACGCGGTCCTGGACATCATGCAGCCCACCCCCGACCGCCCCATGATCATCAACCTGCCGGTCACGGTCGAGATGAGCATGCCCCACGTTTACGCAAACCAGATCGAGTATTGCGACAAGCACCTCAAGTACCGCGACAGCGTCATCATCTCCACCCACCCGCATAATGACCGCGGCACCGGCGTCGCCTGTGCAGAGCTGGCCGTTCTGGCAGGCGCTCAGCGGGTGGAGTGCTGCCTCTTCGGCAACGGCGAGCGCACCGGCAACGTGGATGCTGTGACCCTCGCCATGAATATGTACAGCCACGGCGTAGACCCGAAGCTGGACTTCTCCGATATGCCCGCCATCTGCGCCACCTATGAGCGGGTCACCCGGATGCACATCTACGAGCGCACCCCCTATGCCGGCCAGCTGGTGTTCGCCGCCTTCTCGGGCAGTCATCAGGACGCCATTGCAAAGGGCATGGCCTACCGCAAGGAGAAGGGCGACCACCGCTGGACCTGTCCCTATATCCCGGTGGACCCCCACGACATCGGCCGCACCTACGACGCCGACGTCATCCGCATCAACAGCCAGAGCGGCAAGGGCGGCATCGGCTTCGTGCTGGAGCAGAACTACGGCTACAACCTGCCCGCCAAGATGCGCGAGGCGCTGGGCTACAAGGTCAAGAGCGTGTCCGACCACAGCCACAAGGAGCTGAGCGCAGGCGAAGTACTCCACATCTTCGAGGATACCTTCCTCAACAAGTCGAAGCTCCTGTCTGTCGTCGAGGCCCACTTCGCACAGGTCAACGGCATCACCGCCACCGTCACGCTGGATCTGAACGGCCGGCGCAAGGTGGTCACATCGGTGGGCAATGGCCGTCTGGATGCTGTGGCAAACGCTATCCAGAGCGCCACCGGCATGGATTTCCACCTGGAAACTTACTCCGAGCACAGTCTGGACGAAGGCTCCACCTCCCGCGCCGCTTCCTACGTCGGCCTCGCGTGGGGCGACGGCGTCGTCACCTGGGGTGCAGGCACCGATACCGATATTATCGTGGCCGGTATCCATGCACTGGTCAGCGCGATCAACAATAAATAAAGAGAGTAAATAAAGGGCAGCGTCCTTGCCCTCTCAGCCGCCTCCGGCGTCAGACTCCCCTTTTTGTCGCTTGCGCGACATCTTCCCCCGACCGGGGGAAGTCTTTCCTCAAAGGGGGAGCCAAAAGCCTCTCCCTTTGGGAGAGGTGGCATTGCGGAGCAATGACGGAGAGGGCAAGCCGCCTAAAGGATAAAAAGGAGAGTACCATCATGGGAATGACCCAGACGCAGAAAATTCTGGCCGCACACGCGGGCCTCGCCGAGGTCAAGGCAGGCCAGCTCATCAACGCCAAGCTCGACATCGTGCTGGGCAATGACATCACTACCCCCGTCGCCATCAACGAGTTCGAAAAGGCGGGCTTCAACGGCGTGTTCGACAAAGAGCACATCGCCATCGTCCTCGACCACTTCGTTCCCAACAAGGACATCAAGAGCGCGACCCAGTCCAAGCAGTGCCGCGAGTTCGCCAACAAGTACGACATCCTCAATTTCTACGATGTGGGCCAGATGGGCATCGAGCACGCTCTGCTGCCCGAAAAAGGCATCGTGACAGCCGGTGACTGCGTCATCGGCGCCGACAGCCACACCTGTACTTACGGCGCACTGGGCGCATTTTCCACCGGCGTCGGCTCCACCGATATGGCCGCCGGCATGGCTACCGGCATGGCGTGGTTCAAGGTGCCTGCCGCCATCAGGTTCGTGCTGAACGGCAAGCTGCCGCCGAAAGTTTCCGGCAAAGACCTCATCCTCCACATCATCGGGATGATCGGCGTGGATGGTGCGCTGTATAAGTCGATGGAGTTCACCGGCCCGGGCGTTGCCTCCCTCTCCATGGACGACCGTCTGAGCATCTGCAACATGGCCATCGAGGCCGGTGCCAAGAACGGCATCTTCCCCGTGGACGACGTGACCAAGGCTTATCTCAAGGGCCGCAGCCAGCGCGAGCCGGTGTTCTATGAGGCCGACCCGGACGCCGAGTACGAGAAGACCATTGAAATCGACCTCTCTGCCCTCGAGCCCACCGTCAGCTACCCCCACCTGCCCGAGAACACCCACCCCGCCAGCGAGGGCAAGGACATCAAGATCGACCAGGTGGTCATCGGCAGCTGCACCAATGGCCGCCTCGAGGACATGGAAGCCGCTTACAACATCCTGAAGGGCAAACACATCGCAAAGGGCGTGCGCGGCATCATCATCCCCGCCACTATGGCCGTGTACAAGGAGTGCATCCTCCGCGGCTGGACGACGGCCTTCATCGACGCGGGCTGCATCGTCTCCACCCCCACCTGCGGCCCCTGCCTCGGCGGCTACATGGGCATCCTCGCCGAGGGTGAGCGCTGCGTCTCCACCACCAACCGCAACTTCGTGGGCCGCATGGGCCACGTCAAGAGCGAGGTGTATCTGGCTTCGCCCGCTACCGCTGCCGCCAGCGCACTGACCGGCTGCATCACCGACCCCCGCACGGTCTGAGAAAAGGAGAGTCACCCATGAACAACGCAAACGGTTCTGTTTTCAAATACCCGGATAACGTGGATACCGACGTCATCATCCCGGCCCGCCACCTGAACACGCAGGATGCCAGAGAGCTGGCCAGCCACTGCATGGAGGACATCGACAAGGACTTCATCCACAACGTCAAGGAGGGCGACATCATGGTGGGCGGCTGGAACTTCGGCTGCGGCTCCTCCCGTGAGCACGCACCGCTGGCCATCAAGACCGCCGGAATCTCCGTCGTCATCGCCAAGAGCTTCGCGCGCATCTTCTATCGCAACAGCATCAACATCGGCCTGCCCATCATGGAATGCCCTGAGGCCGTGGACGCCATCAGCGCGGGCGATACGGTCAGCGTGAACTTTGATACCGGCGTCATCACCGATGAGACCACCGGCAAGACCTTCCAGGCCGAACCCTTCCCGCTGTTCATCCAGAAGATCATCGCCGACGGCGGCCTGATGAAGTCGCTGACGAAGAAGTAAAGCGGCATTGCCTCTTTGCTGGACGTAAAGTTTATCAGAGACGTAACACCATCGGCGAAGCCGTAAATCGGAGAAACGAGAAAAAAGCGTTTAGCGAAGCGGCTAGCTTTTTTCCGTTTCGACTTCTTCTTTGGGGTCTGAAAGGGGCGAGCAGCCCCTTTCTCGTGGGTCCAGCGCGTCGAAATCGCTGGTGGTTTTCTGGTTCTCTTTTGACATCAAAAGAGAACATAGCCTGACGAAAGATGCTGTTGTCCAATAAAAGAAAGGATACCCATTATCATGGAAAAAAACATTGCTGTCATCTGGGGCGACTGTTCCAGCCCCGAGATCGTGAAGCAGACCCTCCGCGTTCTCGATAAGGTGGCCGAAAAGTACGGCCACACCTTCCACTACACCGACGCCGCGATGGGCGGCGAGGCCATCGACAAGTACGGCGACCCGCTGCCCCGGCATGAGCTGGACAAGTGCCTCGCGGCCGACAGCGTCCTTCTGGGCGCAGTGGGCGGCCCCAAGTGGGAGGGTCTGCCCGGTGAGCAGCGCCCCGAAAAGGGGCTGCTCCGCCTCCGCGCCGGGATGGGCCTCTACGCCAACAACCGCCCTGCAAAGATCTGGCCCCAGCTGGCCCCGGCCAGCCCCCTCAAGCCCGAGATCGTGGCCAAGGGCATCGACTTCATCATCGTGCGTGAGCTCATCGGCGGCGTCTACTTCGGCAAGCACGAGACTTACACGCTGGAAAACGGCGAGAAGCAGGCTGTGGATTCCATGCCCTACGCGGAGCATGAGATCGAGCGCATCGGCCGCATCGGCTTCGAGACGGCCATGAAGCGCCGCAGGAAGCTCTGCTGCGTGGATAAGGCCAACGTGCTGGATACCAGCCGCCTCTGGCGTGCGGTCATGCACCGCCTGCAGGCTGAGTACCCCGAGGTGGAGTACAGCGAGATGTTCGTGGACAACTGCGCCATGCAGGTCGTCAAGGACCCCAGCCAGTTCGACGTCATCGTCACCGAGAACATGTTCGGCGACATCATCTCCGACGAGGCCTCCATGATCACCGGCTCCATCGGCATGATCCCCTCGTCCAGTCTGGGCGACGGCACCCGGGGCCTGTATGAGCCCATCCACGGCTCTGCCCCCGACATCGCAGGCAAGGACATCGTCAACCCCACCGCCTGCATCCTCTCCGCCGCCATGATGCTGCGGTACTCCTTCGGTATGACTGAGGAAGCCGACGCCATTGAGAACGCGGTGAATAAGGTGCTGGACAAGGGCCTGCGCACCGCCGACAACATGAGCGAGGGCTGCACCTGCCTCGGCTGCACCGCCATGGGTGACGCTATCCTCGCGGAGATTTGAGTTTACCGGAACGTAATAGGATAAAGTGGTAATACCCCGCCGCTGTTCGCTGTTTGGTGAATGGCGGCGGGTTTTCTATAATACAATGTCAGCAAATTCCGCTTTCCGCCTTAAACTGTGAAATAGATTCATTTGACAAATCAATTTATGTAAACTATACTAAGTCCTGTCTTTAACAATAAAAATAGCCCGTGTGCCGGGATGGATAAACAGAGATAGGATGGGAAAAACGATATGCTGACACTGGATAAGATCTACCACGCCGCCTTTGTCCTCAAGGACGTAGCCCGCAAGACCGACCTCATCGAGGCACCCCGGCTCTCCAAGGACTGCCAGCTCTACCTCAAGACCGAGAACCTGCAGGTGACCGGTAGCTTCAAGGTGCGCGGCGCTTATTATAAGATCAGCCAGCTCTCCAAGGAGGAGAGCGATAAAGGCGTCATCGCCTGCTCGGCGGGCAACCACGCACAGGGCGTGGCGCTGGCCGCTACCCGCCGCGGCATCAAGAGCATCGTCTGTATGCCGGACGGCGCGCCCATCATGAAGGTGGAGAACACCAAGAACCTCGGCGCGGAGGTCTGCCTCGTACCCGGCACCTACGACGACGCCCACGACAAGGCCGTGGAGCTGCAGGAAGAGACGGGCATGACCTTCATCCACCCCTATGACGACGAGCAGGTCATCGCCGGTCAGGGCACCATCGGCCTCGAGATCCTCGACCAGCTGCCCGATGTGGATGCCGTCATCGTGCCTGTGGGCGGCGGCGGACTCATCTCCGGCGTGGCCTTCGCCATCAAGAGCCTGAAGCCCGACGTCAAGGTCTACGGCGTGCAGGCCGAGGGCGCACCCAGCATGTACCGCTCCCTCCATGAGCACAAATACCAGACCCTCTCTGCCGTCTCCACCTTCGCAGACGGCATTCAGGTCAAGACCCCCGGCGAGCTGACCTACAAGCTCTGCGAGGAGTATGTGGACGACATCGTCACTGTCACCGAGGACGAGACCGCAGCCGCCATCCTCTCCCTGATGGAGAACCAGAAGCTGGTGGCCGAGGGTGCAGGCGCAGTGCCTGTGGCGGCGGCGCTCTTCCACAAGCTGCCCATCGAGGGCAAGAAGGTCGTCTGCCTCGTCTCCGGCGGCAACATCGACGTGAACATCCTCAACCGCGTCATCACCCGCGGCCTCGTCATGAGCGGCCGCAAGGCCAACCTGACCATCGCGCTGGAAGACAAGCCCGGCCAGCTGCAGCAGGTGGCTGACATCGTCTCCCGCTGCGGCAGCAATGTGGTCTCCGTCCTCCACGACGGCTCCGACCCCAATATGCCCATCTCCAGCTGCTTCCTCAAGCTGACCCTCGAGACCCGCGACAACGCCCAGATCGAGCAGATCCGGCAGGAGCTCACCAAGGCAGGCTTCCAGCTGGTGGCCGAGCGCGTATAACTTTATCAGAAGATGCAGAAACGCCGCCCGAACGGGCGGCGCTTCGTTTTGTCAGCCGATGATCTCGTACTGGAAATATTCGCACTTGAGCTTGCTGCCTACGTCGATTTCCGGCGGCAGGAGCGCCAGTGCCACCGGGTTCAGTTCGTCGCTCTCGATGTCGGTGCGGCGCAGGTTGACGTAATCGCCGTCAAAGCTCACGACTTCGTAATACCAAGGCCCCATACTGTTTCCTCCCCTGATTCATTCCGGTGTGTTCTCTTTTTCCTGCTTCCGCCAGTGGTAGTACGGCCCGAGGATGCAGACGGCGGCGAGTATCATCACCGCGAGGATGATGCTGGTGACGGTCTGATTGTCGGAGAAAAAGTAGAACAGCAGCTGCCCGCCGCCCACGATGAGCTCCAGCACACCCAGAAGCCTCTGCCAGAGGCGGCGGGCCTCTTCGCTGGACGCTTCCAGCCGCCGTGCCAGCACCCCGGGCAGCTCGAGGCGGAGGACGTCTGCAACGCCCCAGAAAAGGAAGATGATGCCGATGACAAGATGGTGTACCATAAGCTCCGCTCCTTTCTGCGTCACGCGCTGAACAGGAAAACTTTTACAGTGCAAGTATATCATATCGGTGAGACCCCGGCAAGGACGGGATTTGCCTGCCCGGCTCAGAAAATTTGGGTGGAACCGCCCGGCGGCTCTTGTGGAAGTTTGAAAAATATGCTATACTATTTTCTACTGATGCGCCATCGCCAAGCGGTAAGGCAGGGGACTTTGACTCCCCCATCGCAGGTTCGACTCCTGCTGGCGCAACTGTGTAAAAAGACCTGCACCGAGGCTGAGCTTCAGCCCCCGGTGCAGGTCTTTTTGTGTGCAGAAACAGGAACGGGGGACGGCATCGGAACCGTCCCCCCTCGAAAGGCATTTGGCAGGCGTGGCGTTCTCCTGCATCTCTCAGGGCGAAAGCCCTTGTCGTTACCATCGGCGTGTGGCTGCCACGAAATTGACCACCTCAAATGTCTCGCTCGTCCAGTATATCATGCCGGATTCATTTTGTACATAAAGACCATCTCGCTGAGACGCAAAAAAGCCGCCCGGCTTTTGTACCGGGCGGCAATGGAGAAGAAAAATCGCAAAAGCGATGAAAATATCGGTTTTACAGCAGCTTACAGGATGTCGATGTACTCACCGGCCAGAGCCTTGTTCATGCTGCGGACGGCGCAGAACTTGCCGCACATGGAGCAGGTGTCGCTGTGGTCGTCCTCGGGCAGACGGGCGTCACGGATGGCCTTTGCCGTCTCGGGGTCGAGGGCGCAGGCGAACTGCGCATCCCAGTCGAGGACGCGGCGGGCGTCGCCCATCTTGTCGTCGATGTCCCGGGCGTGGGGGATGCCCTTTGCGATGTCGGCGGCGTGGGCGGCGATCTTGGAAGCCACGATGCCCTGCTTGACGTCGTCCACATTGGGCAGAGCCAGATGCTCGGCGGGGGTGACATAGCACAGGAAGGCTGCGCCGCTCATGGCCGCGACAGCGCCGCCGATGGCAGCAGTGATGTGGTCATAGCCGGGGGCGATGTCGGTGACGAGGGGGCCGAGGACGTAGAAAGGTGCGCCCATGCAGATGGTCTTCTGGATCTCCATGTTGGCGGCGACCTGATTCAGAGGCACATGGCCCGGGCCTTCCACCATGACCTGGACGTTGTGCGCCCAGGCCCGCTTGGTCAGTTCACCCAGACGCACCAGCTCTTCGATCTGGCAGACGTCGGTGGCGTCGGCGAGGCAGCCGGGGCGGCAGGCATCGCCCAGAGAGATGGTGACGTCGTGCTCTTCGCAGATGTCCAGGATCTCGTCGAAGTGCTCATAGAAGGGGTTCTCGTTGCCGGTCATGCACATCCATGCAAACACCAGCGAGCCGCCGCGGCTGACGATGTTCATCTTCCGCTTATGCTTGCGGATCTGCTCGATGGTCTTACGGGTGATGCCGCAGTGGAGGGTGACGAAGTCCACGCCGTCCTCTGCGTGCAGACGCACCACATCGATGAAGTCCTGTGCCGTCAGGGTGGCGAGGTCGCGCTGATAGTGGATGACCGAGTCGTACACCGGCACAGTGCCGATCATGACGGGGCATTCGTGGGTCAGCTTCTGACGGAAGGGCTGGGTATTGCCGTGGCTCGAGAGGTCCATGATGGCCTCTGCGCCCATGTTGACGGCGCTCATGACCTTCTGCATCTCGATGCTGTAGTCCTTGCAGTCGCGGGAGACGCCGAGGTTGACGTTGATCTTGGTGCGGAGCATGGAGCCGATGCCCTCGGGGTTCAGGCACTCGTGGTGCTTGTTGGCCGGGATGGCGACCTTGCCCTCAGCGACCAGCTGACGGATCTCTTCGACGGTGCGGTACTCCTTCTTGGCCACCGTTTCCATCTGGGGCGTGACGATGCCCTTGCGGGCGGCATCCATCTGTGTGGTGTAAGTCTGCATTTGAAAATCCTCCGAAAATACGCTCTCTTTATTTATGAACAGCGTCCGGGACGCCGTGCATCCAGTTTTCGACCCCGGCGCCGCCCAGAGTGTGGTCCAGCGGGCCGGAGCCGCGGCCCAGATCGAGCTGCGCGTTCAGCGCGTCGGTCAGGTAAGCCTTGGCCCGGGCGATCGCTTCTTCCAGCGCAAACCCTTTGGCAAGGTTGGCCGCAATGGCACTGGACAGAGTGCAGCCGGTGCCGTGGGTGTTGGGGTTGGCGATACGCTTACCCGGAAACCAGATCTCCGTGCCATCCGGGAAGGTGAGCAGATCGTCGGCGTCGGTGTCACTGTGGCCGCCCTTGAGCAGGACGGCACAGCCGCAGTCGGCGGCGATGACCCGGGCGGCGGCGCTCATGTCGGCACGGCCCGAGATGTGCAGGCCGGACAGCACTTCGGCCTCGTGCCGGTTGGGCGTGATGACCTCGGCCAGAGGGAACAGCTCCCGGCGCAGGGTATGCACGGCATCCGATGCGATCAAATCAGAGCCGGAGGTGGCTACCATCATGGGGTCCACGACGATGTGCTCCGCCTTGTAAAAGCGGAGACGCGCGGCGATCGTCTCAATGAGCGGGGCAGAGGACACCATGCCGATCTTGACGGCGCAGGGGCGGATGTCGGTGAAGACGGTGTCTATCTGCTGGGCCAGAAACTCGGGGCTGACCTCGAAGATGCCGGATACGCCGGTGGTGTTCTGGGCCGTCAGGGCGGTGATGGCGCTCATGGCGAAGACGCCGTTCATGGTCATGGCTTTGAGGTCGGCCTGAATGCCGGCGCCGCCGCTGGAATCGCTGCCCGCGATGGTAAGTGCAGTTTTCATGGGCTTGCTCCTTTAGATGATTTGTTCTGCCAGTGCCTTCAGCTCTTTGCACTCAGCCTCAATGTCCTCGGCGCTGAAGATCGCGCTCACGAGGGCCACGCCGTCCGCGCCGGAGCCTTTGAGCTTGAGGATATTGTCTTTATGGATGCCGCCGATGGCCACGACCGGCACATCCACGGAGTCGCAGATCTCTTTCAGTCTGCCCTCCGGCAGGACATCCACATCGGTTTTGGTGTGGGTGGAAAATGCCGCGCCGACGCCCAGATAGTCGGCGCCGTGGGCCACGGCCAGCTGTGCTTCCTCGACGGAATGGGCCGACACACCGATGATCATGTCAGGGCCCACCTTGGCGCGGACGTCTGCGGCAGCCATATCTTCCTGCCCGACATGGATGCCGTCGGCATGGCATTTTATAGCGATCTCGACGTTATCGTTGATGATGAAGGGTACGCCATAGCTGCGGCAGAGGGCGGAAAGCTCCATGGCTTCCTGCAAAAATGCCGCGTCGTCCAGCTCCTTTTCCCGCAGCTGGACGCAGGTGACGCCGCCTTTCAGCGCGTCTTCCACCTGCTGGCGGAGGGTCTCGCGGCCCGTCCACGCCCGGTCGGTGACGGCGTAGAGAAGCATGGTGTGTTTATCGCATTTCATAGCGTGCTCCTTCCTCGAGCTGTTCGGGGGTCATGTTGTAGACCGCGTCGATGATGTAATTGCGGTAGGTGGCGTTGCCGTCCAGCCTGGAAAGGCGGCTGTGGGCTGCTTCGCCCGCAAGTCCCATGGCGCAGACCGCCGCAGCAGCGGCTTCCAGAGGCTTGTCCGGGTTGGCCGCACAGAATGCCGCCGTCAGGGCCGAGAGCTGACAGCCGGTGCCGGTGACGGCGCTCATCATGGGGTGGCCGTTGCGGATGCAGAAGGCCCGCTCTCCGTCGGCCACGATGTCGATGGCACCGGTGACGGCGACGACCGCCCCTGTGCGGGCCGCAAACGCTTTGGCGAATGCCACGGTCTTGTCCAGCGTCTCGTCAGTCACCTTGTCGGCGGCGTCGGCGTCCACGCCTTTCGTGGTGCCGCTGCCTGCCGCCAGCGTCCGGATCTCGGAGATGTTGCCCCGGATGACTGTGAACTTCACTTCCCGCAGGAGGCGCAGTGCCGTTTCGGTGCGCAGATGGGAAGCGCCTGCGCCCACGGGGTCCAGCACGACAGGACGGCCCAGCCGGTTGGCGGTGTGTCCCGCCAGCAGCATGGAGGGGATGGTGCGGCTGTTCAACGTGCCGATGTTGAGGTTCAGCCCGGCACACAGCGAGGTGATGTCCTCGACCTCGGCGGCATCATCCGCCATGATGGGGGACGCCCCGCAGGCGAGGACGATGTTGGCACAGTCGTTGACGGTGACGTAGTTGGTGATGTTATGGACAAGCGGGCTTTTGGCCCGGACGTTGGCAAAGAGGTTCCGAAACATGGCTTCTCCTTCGAATCAGCTCAGGCTGGCCTGCATGGCGCGGAGTGCGCCTGCGCGGGAAAGTGCGGCCAGCAGTGCGCCTGCAATGATGGCACCGCCGGCGGTGGAGACGAGGAAGGGGACGATGTAGGCGTAGAACGCGATGTCACCGGCGCTCTTGCCCATCAGCAGGATGGCGACGGGGTAGGCGCACAGACCGCCGAGGATGGAGGTGCCGAACACCTCGCCCACGAGGGTGGGCAGCAGCTTATGGGTCTTGTGGAAGACGATGCCGCAGAGCAGTGCGCCGAACATGCTGCCGGGGAAAGCCATCAGACTGCCCAGACCCAGCAGGTTGCGCAGCAGGGAGGCGACGAAAGCCACGCCCACGCCGTAGTAAGGCCCCAGCAGGACAGCGCAGAGGATGTTGACCATGTGCTGCACAGGGGCGCATTTGCTGCCGAAGACCGGGAAGGAGAAGACGCTGCCCACGACAGCGACAGCGCAGAACATACCGGCGAGGGCCAGCTTTTTGGCAGAATAGTGTTTCATGGTGAGTGCTCCTTTTCAATAAAAAATAAGTGCAGGGGCAGACCGCCGCTCCCGCACACGAACAGACCCGGCACCCGCGCAGAGATGCCGGAAACGGAAGAAGCGGTCGAGGCTCACTGGCCTCCTCTCACGCCGGAACACGGCTTCCCATCGCATACAAAACCCCAGACTCAGGGCGCTCCCCCTCAGCCTGTGACGCGAGAAGCCGTTTTCTAAGCGTTGCACACCGCCTGAGCGGTCTTTTTGCTCGCATACGGCGTTGCTTCCCCTTGCAATCCACCAAGGATTGCTGCGGGAAACCGCCTTGTCTGCGGGCAAAAATCCTCGCCATTCGGCGCACCCCGCTTACGAAAACAGCTTCTGAACAAAAAAGGAGACGCCTTCTGCGGCGTCTCCTGTAAAAATCCATAAACGGTGTTATGACTTCCTACAGCGGCATTATCCGCATCAGGTGCAGAAACTGTCCGAAAACAATTTCTAAGGGTCGAAGTTCGAGAACTCCCTCTCAGCCTGCTTCTACAAGCTCCCCTGTATTTGTTTGTCGGGAGTATTCTACACCCATCGGGGATAAAATGCAAGGGTTTTCTTTTTTCGCGGCGCGTTTTGTGGTATACTGAAAAAAAGCCCGCGTTTGCAAAAACGGGCAGATAAAGGAGATATGGCTTATGGGTCTTGTCAAAGCGGCATTGGGCGCAGCATCCGGCGTGATGGGCGACCAGTGGAAAGAATACTTTTACTGCAGTGCTCTCCCGGCGGAGGTGCTGGCTGTCAAGGGACAGAAGAAAGTTTCCGGGCGCTCTTCCAACCGCCGCGGCACCGAGAACATCATCACCGACGGCTCCATCGTGGCGGTGGCCGAGGGCCAGTGCGCCCTCATCGTGGAGCAGGGCAAGGTGGTGGACCTCTGCGCCGAGGCCGGCGAGTACACCTATAACACCGGCACCCAGCCCTCTCTGCTGAGCGAGGGTCTGGCCAAGAACATCGACGAGGTCTTTGCTGAGATCGGCAAGCGGTTCAGCTTCGGCGGTCAGGCTGCCACCGACCAGCGCATCTATTACATCAACACCAAGGAGCTGATGGGCAACAAGTACGGCACCCCCAGCCCCGTGCCGTTCCGCGTCGTGGACCAGCGTGCCGGCATCGACATCGACGTCAGCATCCGCTGCTTCGGCGAGTACAGCTACCGCATCGTCAACCCCATCCTGTTTTACACCAACGTCTGCGGAAATGTGGAAAACGAGTACACCCGTGACGCGCTGGAAGGCCAGATGCGCACCGAGATGATGACCGCATTGCAGCCCGCCTTTGCCCGCATCAGCGAGATGGGCATCCGCTACTCGGCTCTGCCCGGCCATACCACCGAGCTGGCCGAGGCTCTGAACCAGGAGCTGTCCGGCAAGTGGAGCAAGCTGCGCGGCATCGAGATCGTCTCCCTCGGCGTGTCCGGCGTCAAAGCCAGCGAAGAAGACGAGCAGATGATCAAGGAGCTGCAGCGCAGCGCCGCCTTTATGGACCCGACCCGCGCCGCCGCCCACATGGTGGGCGCACAGGCTTCGGCTATGCAGGCAGCGGCTTCCAATACCTCCGCCGGCCCGGCCATGGCCTTTATGGGCATGAATCAGGCCGCTGCTGCCGGCGGCATCAACACCCAGACCCTCTACCAGATGGGCGCACAGCAGCAGCCTGCCGCTGCTCCTGCCCCCGCAGCCGCCCCGGCGGCTGGCAGCTGGAGCTGCTCCTGCGGCCAGATGGGCAACACCGGCAAGTTCTGCACTGCCTGCGGCAAGCCCCGCCCCGAAGCAGGCTGGGTGTGCAGCTGCGGCGCACACAATACCGGCAAATTCTGCTCGGAGTGCGGTAAGCCCCGCCCGGCGGCCAAGTGTCCGAACTGCGGCTGGACCCCTGCCGACCCGGCCGACCCGCCCAAGTTCTGCCCCGAATGCGGCAAGCCTTTCGGAGCCTGAAAGGGGAGCTGAGATATGGCAGAAAACACCACGAATTACCAATGCCCGGCCTGTACCGGCCCGCTGCGGTTCGACAGCGCCAGCGGAAAGCTCTGCTGTGATTACTGCGGCTCTACTTATGATGTAGCACAGGTCGAGGCTCTTTACAGCGAGAAGCAGGCCCAGGCCGATAAGGCCGCCGAAGCCGCCGAAAAGGCCGCGTCCAGCGGCCCTGTCTGGGGGGAGATGGAGACGGGAGAGCTCAGCAGCCGCACCTGCACTTCCTGCGGTGCAGAGCTGGTCTGCGGCCCCGAAACAGCCGCCACCACCTGTCCCTACTGCGGCAACCCCACCGTGCTGGGCGGACAGCTTTCCGGCAAGCTCAAGCCGGAGTACATCATCCCCTTCCGGATGGACAAAAAGACCGCCATCGAGAACCTGAAGAAGTATTATAAGGGCAAAGCCTTCCTCCCCAAAGCCTTCAAAGAGTCCAACCACATCGAGGAGATCCAGGGCGTGTATGTGCCGTTCTGGCTCTACGATGGCCGGATGGAGGCCCGGGGCGCTTACAAGGCCGAGATCAGCGAGAGCCACCGTGAGGGCGACTACATTGTCACCACCACCAGGCACTTCGACGTGGCCCGCGTGGGCGACGCCGACTTTGTCCGGGTGCCGGTGGACGGCTCCAGCAAGATGCCGGACACCCATATGGACGCCATCGAGCCCTTCGACTACAGCGACCTCAAGCCCTTCTCCACGGCCTACCTGCCCGGCTTTCTGGCAGACCGGTACGACGAGGACGACAAGAAGTGTGCTGCCCGCGTCCTGACCCGGATGAAGAACAGCACCGCTGCGGCCCTCCACGATACGCTGGGCGGCTACACCGGCGTCCAGACCCTCTCGGAGCAGCTCGACCCGCGGACGCTGGAACCCCACTACGCTCTGCTGCCGGTCTGGATGCTCCACACCCGCTGGAAGGAGCAGGACTTCCTCTTTGCGATGAACGGCCAGACCGGCAGGCTCATCGGTGACCTGCCCGTGGATAAGGGCAGAGTAGCTGCATGGTTTGCCGGCATCAGCATCCCGCTGATGATACTGACGGCGCTCATCATGCTGCTGTGAGAGGGGGAGACGGGAATATGAAATACTGCAAAAAACTGTTTGCCCTTCTGGCTGCGGCCCTGCTCTGCATGGCCCTGACCCTGCCGGCCGGGGCAGCGGCCCCGCTGGTGCGGGACGAGTGCGGCGTCTTTGACGCCGACACGCTGGCCGACCTCGAGGAGCAGGCCGAAAGCGCCTCCGACGGCCACGGCGTGGATGTCTATTTCCTCGTGGTGGACGACATCGGCGATGCCGACCAGCGCGACTACGCGAAAAATTATTACATCTCCAACGGCCTCGGCTATGGCGACGAGCAGAGCGGCATCCTCTTCCTGCTGGCAGTCGGCTCCCGCAAGTACGTCACCATCACCTACGGCGAGGGCGTCACGGCTTTCACCGACTACCGCATCGAGCAGCAGGAGGACGAGATCGTCCCCCAGCTCTCCGATGAGGAATGGGCGGATGCCGCCTATACCTATATCGATATGTGCGACGATGCACTGGACTACTATGCCGACCATGGCGAGCCCATCGATGTGGATAACGACATCGGCCTGGAAGACCTGCTCATTGCCATGATCTTCCCTCTCGGCATTTCGGCGTTCATCTGCCTCATCCTCTACCACCGGATGAAGACGGCCCGGCAGAAGACGGAGGCCGATGAGTATATGCCCGGCTTCACCCTGCGGGTCAAGCGTGACCGCTACACCCACACCACCCGGGAGCGCACCTATGACCCGCCCCAGAAGGAGTCCAACTCCTCCGGCGGCTCGTCCGTCGATTCCGACGGCTTCGGAGGCTCGTCGGGCGGCTCGTTCTGAAGTATAAAAACAAAAACACCTCGCTGCATGACACAGCGGGGTGTTTTTATTTTCAGGGTCTCAGCCGAGGCTCACGCCCATCCGGCGGGCGACGGTGAGCAGCTCACAGCCCTCGGGGATGTTGCGGGTCTTACCGGCGATGTCCTCGAGGCGGTTGGCGACGACCCGGTTGTTGACCATGGCGACGGTGACGCCGTAGCGCTCCACTTCCACCAGCTTGGCGGCGTAGCTGCCGAACTCGGTGGCCAGGACACGGTCGTAAGCGCTGGGGCTGCCGCCGCGCTGCATGTGGCCAGGGATGCAGACGCGGGTCTCCATGCCGGTCTTTTTCTGGACGGCGGCAGCGATGCGGTTGGTGGCGGTGACGCCGTAACCGGCTTCGGAGCGCTTTGCCATCCACTCTTTCCGCTTCATCTTGGCCTCTTCGGTGTTGATGGCACCCTCGGCCACGGCGATGATGGAGAAGTTGGAGCCTTTGCGGGCGCGGCGCTCCACAGCGTCGCAGACACGGTCGATGTCGTAGGGCTGCTCGGGCAGCAGGATGATGTCAGCTCCGCCGGCGATGCCGGAGTAGAGGGTCAGCCAGCCGGCCTTGTTGCCCATGATCTCGATGCACATGACGCGGCTGTGGCTGCCGGCGGTGGTGTGGATGCGGTCGATGACCTCAGTGGCGATGTCCACCGCGGTGTGGAAGCCGAAGGTGACGTCGGTGCCGTAGATGTCGTTGTCGATGGTCTTGGGCAGGCCGATGATGTTCAGACCCTCCTGGGAGAGGAGGTTGGCCGTCTTGTGGGTGCCGTTGCCGCCGAGGCAGAGCAGACAGTCGAGCTTGGCGTCCTTGTAGGTTTTTTTCATGGCCGCGACCTTGTCGATCTTGTCCTCTTCCACCACGCGCATCAGCTTGAAGGGGGTGCGCTTGGTGCCGAGGATGGTGCCGCCCAGCGTCAGGATGCCGCGGAAATCGTCCTCGCACATCTCCTTGTATTCGCCGGTGATGAGGCCGTGGTAGCCGTTCAGGATGCCCACGATCTCGACGTTCTCGCCGAACCGTGCATACAGGGCTTTGGCCACGCCGCGGATGGTGGCGTTCAGGCCGGGACAGTCGCCGCCGGAGGTCAGGATACCAACACGTTTTTTCATATCGAACAACCCTCGTTTCTTCCGTTCTCCCTCAGAGGGGGCAGGTGAATGATACTATAAGAGTATTCCCAAAGGGGGCGGGTGTCAAGAGCCGGGGACGAAAAAAGGCGTGAAAACGCAGAGGTAGGGAAGACAGAAAAAACATGGACGGAAAAATCAAAAAAAGTGGTTGACAAATGGAGGCGGAGGCTGTATAATATTCTTCGTCAGCGGCGCTTCGGTGCTGAGGGCGAAACCGAATAGTGGGGATTTGCATAGTGGTAGTGCGGTAGACTCTGACTCTACTTGTGGGAGTTCGATTCTCTCATCCCCAACCAGACCGCAGCCCATTGGGTTGCGGTATTTTCGGGGCATAGCGCAGTTGGTAGCGCGCCTCGTTCGGGACGAGGAGGCCGTGGGTTCAAATCCCGCTGCTCCGACTGAAAAAGACCGGTACACATTTGTGTGCCGGTCTTTTTCTATCTCCGCAGCGGGATTTGAACAGCAGCAGAGCCGACCGCCGCCAGCGGCGGAAACAGGGAGGCGAGGCTGGGGCCGCGCTCCAATTTTTCAAGGCCCTGTCAGGGGCTGCGGAAAAATTGGCAAGCGCAACTCGAAGGCGGCGCAGCAGGGCAAGCAATCAGCCCAGTGGGCTGTTGCTTAGCCCGCGGGTCCCAATCTTCAGGAATGTCAACAGTTGGTGACTGCCGCTTCACATTCGTGTGCCGGTCTTTTTCTATCTCTGCAGCCGAAGCGACCGCTGCCAGCGGCAGAAACAGGGAGCTGAGGCTGGGGCCGCGGCCAGCAGGATGTGAGGCCCGCCCAAGGGCCGAAACAGACGCTGGGAGCCGCAACCCGGGTCCCGCTTTATTATTCACACAAATCCCTATCTCTTTCTTCTGAAATATGCTAAAATAGTACCACTACGACACAGGAGGTCTTTCTATGCTCAAACGTCTGCGCAGCGCCCACCCGATGCTCTACTGCCTTGTGGCTGAGGTGCTGTTTCTGGGGATGCTGTTCGTGGCATCGCTGCTGTCGCTTCTGCTCATCTTGTTCGTCGTGCGGGACATTGATGCCGTCGATGATTATATGCTGACCTTCATGCAGGAGGCAGCAGGCGTGCTGGTGGCGTGGCTCTTTCTGGCGCGCACCGGGAAGAGCGGCCTGCTCCGCCGCCGGGGCAGCGGTTTTTTCAACGGTCTGCTGGTGGGCCTGTACCCCATCGCGCTCATCAGCTACAACGCCTACAACACCCTGCTGTTTGGCAGGCCGGAGAAGGATATGCTGCCCGCGTGGCATGTCGTGTGGTTCCTTATCGGCATGACCAGCGTCGGTGTGGCAGAAGAGTTTCTGTTCCGGGGCGTCATCGCCCAGACGCTTCTGGAGCATTTCGGCACCAGCCGGGCCGGCGTCTGGAAAGCCTGCCTGCTGTCGGGCCTTTACTTCGGTGCGGCCCACCTGACCAACCTTACTGGCAGTGCGCCGCTGGGCGTTCTGATGCAGTGCGTCTTTGCGGCCTCGCTGGGTACGCTGCTGGCGGCGGTCTATTTCCGCACCGGAAACATCTGGGTGACGGTGTTCATCCACGCCGCGATGGACATCACGTCCATGCTCATCGGCGGCCTGTACGGCACCCAGACGGTGGCCGACAGCATCAGCACCTATGACATCACCATGCTGACGTCTATCGCGGTCTACCTCATCCCCACGGCGTTCCTGCTGCGGAAAAAGAAGCTCAGTGAAGTGGAGCTTTACTTCGGATGTGATATGAAATAAACGGAATGGCCGCGCACAGCTGTGCGCGGCCATTCCGTTTTCTATCTCAGTTATTCGTAATCAATGGGCAGAGTCGGCAGACCGTTCAGCTCCAGCCCGGCGGTATGGCCCGCGATGTACTGATAGTAGCCCTGAGCTGCGATCATCGCGCCGTTGTCGCCGCAGAATTTCAGCTCGGGCAGGTAGACCCTGGCCCCCAGCTTCTGGGCGCCGTCGTTGACCAGCTGGCGCAGACGGCCATTGGCCGCGACGCCGCCCGCCAGACAGACCTGCTTTGCGCCGGTGTCGGCGGCGGCGAGAAGGAGCTTTTCTGCGAGGATGCCCGCGATTCGCTCCTGAAAGCTGGCCGCGAGGTCGGGGACGTTGATGTCAGTACCCTTCATCTGGGCCTGATTCACCTCGTTCAGCACGGCGGTCTTGAGGCCGGAGAAGCTGACGTTGTACCTGCCCTCCACATGAGGCACCGGCAGACGGTAGGCTTTCGGGTCGCCGGTCTTGGCGGCGTTGGCGACGCTGGGACCGCCGGGATAGGGCAGGCCCAGCGTCCGGGCCACCTTGTCGAAGGCTTCGCCGGCGGCGTCGTCCACCGTGTGGCCGAGGATGTGGTAATGGGTGTAGTCCTGCACCTCCACGATGTGGCTGTGTCCGCCGGACGCCACAAGGCAGAGGAAGGGCGGCTTCAGCTCCGGGTGGGTCAGGTAGAGGGCCGCAATGTGGCCCCGCAGATGGTGGACCGGCACCAGCGGCTTGCCCGCCGAGTAGGCGAGGCCCTTGGCAAAGCTGACGCCCACCAGCACTGCGCCGATGAGGCCGGGCGCGAAGGTGACAGCCACGGCGTCCACATCGTCGATGGTCTTGCCTGCGTCCAGCAGAGCCTTTTTGACGGTGGCGCTGATGAACTCGCAGTGGCGGCGGCTGGCGATCTCCGGCACGACGCCGCCGTAAAGCGCCTGCTCCTTGACGCTGGTGGAGATGACGTTGCTCAGCAGGTGCCGGCCATCTTCCACCAGAGATGCGGCGGTCTCGTCGCAGGTGGATTCGATTCCTAAGATGATCATGGTTTTAGTGGGCCTCCAGCCAGTTTTTGCCCTGATGCACTTCGGTGCTCAGGGGGACAGCATAATTGACACAGCCTTCCATCTCTTCCTGCAGGATGGCGGCGGCTTTCGCGGCTTCTGCCTCCGGGGCCTCGACGATGAGCTCGTCGTGGACGGTCAGGATGAGGCGGCTCTCCATCTTCTCGTCCCGCAGACGCCGCCAGACCCGCACCATCGCCAGCTTGATGACGTCGGCGGCGGTGCCTTGGATCGGCGTGTTGCGGGCCATCCGCTCGCCGCTGGCCCGGATGTTGTGATTGTTGCTGGCCAGCTCCGGCAGGGAGCGGCGGCGTCCGAAGAGGGTGGACACATAGCCGCAGCTCCGGGCGTCGGAGATGGTCTTGTCCATGTAGCCGCTGACTTTCGGGAAGGTGGCCAGATAGTTTTTCAGGAAGGCGTCTGCCTCCTTGACGCTCACGCCGATGTCCTTCGAGAGGCTGTAAGCGCCCTTGCCGTACATGATGCCGAAGTTGATGGCTTTTGCCGAAGAGCGCAGGCGGGGCGTGACCTGCTCGAGGGGCAGACCGTAGATCTTAGCGGCAGTGCTGCGGTGGATGTCCTCGCCGGTGAGGAAGGCCTGCTGCATATGCTCGTCGCCGGTGACGTGGGCGAGGATGCGCAGCTCGATCTGGCTGTAGTCGGCGTCCACCAGCACGCAGCCGGGCCGCGCCACAAAGTAAGCGCGGAGCTGGCTGCCCAGCTCGGTGCGGATGGGGATGTTCTGCAGGTTGGGGTTGTCGGAGGAAAGACGTCCGGTGCGGGCTTCGGTCTGGTTGAAGCGGGTGTGGATGCGGCCATCCTCCGCGATGACCTTCAGCAGGCCCTCGACGTAGGTGGAGTTCAGCTTCTGGTAGGCGCGGTACTGCAGAATATCCTCCACCAGCGGGTAGTCCCGCAGGGCTTCCAGCGTCTCGGCGTCGGTAGACCAGCCGCGCTGGGTCTTTTTGCCGTGGGGCAGGCCCATGGTGTCGAAGAGCATCTCGCCCAGCTGCTTGGGGCTGTTGGGGTTGAAGCTGGCGCTGCCCGTCTCCATGTGGATGCGGGTGAGGACGTCTTCCAGCTCCGAGCGCATCTTCACGCCGAACTTCTCGATGCCCTCTTTGTCCACGAGGATGCCGATGCGGGTCATGTCAGCCAGCACCTGCGCCAGCGGGAACTCGATGTCGTTGTAGAGGGAGTCTTCCTCCAGCGCGGTGATCTCTGTCTTCATCTTGGCGAACAGGTCGGCCAGCGCACCGGCGTCCGGCCACTTCTCACAGGTGAAAGCGGCGTCGGCGCGGTAGCTGATGATGAGCTCCGAGAGGTTGTACTTGGAAGCCGAGGCGTCCAGCAGATAGGCCGCCAGCTTGCCGTCCCAGACGATGCTGCTGCCCCAGCCGCCCGCAGCCATGGCGCGGGCGTAGAGCGGCGCGCTGTCGAAGACGTCAAGGGTGACGTCTTTGTTGTCCAGCAGGCGGAGCAGGTCTTCGGATTCCAGCGGAAAGACGGTCCTGCCCTGCACGGCATACCACGCGGCGGGCTGCAGCTCCACGATGCGGACGCCCTGCTTGCCCATGACAGCGGGCCGCGCGGCCACGAGGTAATGGCCCTTCGGCTCAGCGGGCAGAGCGGCAAGCTCGGCTTCCGGCAGAGGCTCTGCCGGCGCTCTTTCCGGGTCGGCGGCGGGGGTGATGTCGCTCAGGCCGAAGCGGGCGATGAGGGAGTGGAGCTCCAGCTCCTGCATCAGCCGGACGGCTTCAGCCTTGTTGCCCTCGCCCACGGCATAGGCGCCCTCGGCGGTGTCGATGGGGGCGTCGGTGCGGATGGTGCCCAGCGTGTAGCTCAGCTCTGCCATGGCGCGGTCTTCGGCCAGATGCTCCCGCTGCTTGGGCTTGATGGTCTTGTCGGTGGTGTCGTCGAGGTGGGCGTAGACCCCCTCGAGACTGCCGTATTTCTGGATGAGGGCGAAGGCACTCTTCTCGCCGATGCCCTTCACGCCCGGGATGTTGTCGGAGGTGTCGCCCATCAGGCTCTTCACGTCGATGAGCTGGCGGGGTGTGACGCCGTATTTCTCCTTCACGGCGTCCACATCCATGGTGACGGTCTTGCTGCGGCCCAACGCCGTGGTAGCCAGCAGAACGGTGGTGGTGTCGCTGACCAGCTGTAAGCTGTCCCGGTCTCCGGTGGCAAGGAAGCAGTCGTCGCTGCGGGCGGCGCAGGCGGCGGCCAGCGTGCCGAGGATGTCGTCGGCTTCCCAGCCCTCGGCGGTCACTTCACGGTAGCCCAGCAGGGCCAGAAGCTGCCGGATGACGGGCAGCTGGGCAGCCAGTTCGTCGGGCATCTTATGGCGGGTGGCTTTGTAGCCGTCGTACATCTTGTGGCGGAAGGTGGGGGCTTTGAGGTCGAAAGCCACAGCCACCTCGTCGGGCTCAGATTCTTTGAGCAGGGAGAGCAGGATATTCAGAAAGCCGAAAATGGCGTTGGTATAGCGGCCGTCCTTGGTGGTCAGCAGCTTGATGCCGTAAAAGGCACGGTTGGCGATGCTGTTGCCGTCAATGACCAGTAAACGCATAGCTTGTGGTCCTCCATTCCATAATTTCACATTCTATAGTATACCACAAAATAGAGCGGATGGGGGAGGGTTTGCATAAAAAAAGCCGCCTTTCGGAAGCGCTCTGCCGTTGGAAGCCCTCTCAGGCGCTTGCGCGCCAAGGCCGGGTTGCGGCACCCAGCGTCTGCTTCGCTGCCGCTTGCATCCTGCTGGCCGCTGTCCCAACAGCTCCTCCCTGTTTCCGCCGCTGGCGGCGGTCGTCGCTGTTGCTCCCAAAGGGAGAGCCACTGGCGTGTCGGTCAGGCTTTGTCTGGACGAGCAAAGTCTGTATGTTCCTAAAACAGGAGTGCCCTGCTACCAAGGTCAACAGCTGCTTGACAATGAATGTCTGTTCTGAAGCAGCTGTCCTCTATAGCAGGGCACTATCTTTTGCGGGATATTATACTTCAGCAGTCAGGCGAAAGTGGCCCGGCCTGCCAAGGGCTCCCCCTCTGGGGGAGCTGTCACGCCGCAGGCGTGACTGAGAGGGTCACTCTACCCTTATCGCGCTCACCGGGCAGGCGTTGGCGGCGTCCACGGCCAGCGGCACCTGGTCGGGCGGAATGTCGCCGGGGATGGCGACGGCCAGAGTCCCTTCCATCTGGTATACCTCGGGGCAGAGCCCGGCACACTGGGTGCAGCCGATGCAGAGTTCAGGGTCTACGAATGCTTTCATGTTGGTACTACCTCCATTCAAAATGAGAAAAAGGCGCTGAGAGCAGTGTGGCCCGGCGGAGCAGAAAATATGCTATAGGCTTTCGGGCGCAGATATGTTACAATAGAGCAGAATGAACAGGAGGGCAAGAGCATGAACATCCAGATATTCGGCACCACCAAGTGCTTCGATACCAAAAAGGCTCAGCGCTATTTCAAGGAGCGCGGCATCAAGTTCCAGATGATCGATTTGAAAGAAAAAGAGATGAGCAGGGGCGAATTCGAGAACGTGTCCCGCGCTCTGGGCGGCTGGCAGGCGCTGGTAAATCCCAACGCCAAGGACAAGCAGACCCTCGCTCTGCTGGACGCGCTGGTGGACTGGCAGAAAGAAGACAAGCTCTTCGAGAACCAGCAGCTGTTCCGCACCCCCATCGTCCGCAATGGCCGTCAGGCCACCGTCGGCTACCAGCCCGACGTCTGGAAGAATTGGGAGTGAACGGCTTTCACCAAAATAACACGGGCAGGGTTTTGCACCCTGCCCATGATTGTGGTATACTGTTTTTATCTGAAAAGTGAAACAACGCAGGAGACGATAACGATATGAAGATAGAAATGACCCCGGAAGAACACGCCCGGCTCCACCGCCGCCGCGGTCGGCAGGCCCTCGGGCTGGTCATCGCGGTGCTGGTGCTCATCGGCGTGCTGACCGTGCTGCACGCAGGCGTGGACGCCGTGGCAAAGCTGTTTGACGATACGGCCCAGAAGCAGGAATACGAGGACAAGCTGGAAGGTCTGGTGCTGTTCGACCCCGTGCCTTTTGAGGGCATCGAGAACATCGACGACCTGACCCTCCGCGAGGCCGCTGTCTGGGGCTGTGTGTACAGCATCCAGGAGACCCAGGGCGGCTTCGACGGCTACAACACCGACCCCGATACCGAGCAGCTGCTCATCCCCTCGGTGGACGTGGACGCCTACCTCGCAAAGCTTGTCGGCCCCAGCTTCCGCATGACCCACAAGACCTTCGAGATGGAGGATATGACCATCGAGTTCGACGACACCACCCAGTGCTATAAGATCCCCGTCACCGGCAGCGTGGGCAGTTACCGCGCCACCGTCACCAAGCTGTTCAAGAAGGACGGCCTCCTCCACGTCACCGTGGGCTACATCCCCAACCAGAACGCAACGGACAGCATCCTCACCACCACCTCGGATACGCCGGTCAAGTACATGGACTATCTGTTCAGCCGCCAGAGCGGCAGCTGGTATCTCACCGGCCTGACCGAGAGCGAGACGAAGCCCGAGTCAACGGCGGCGTCCACTGCCTCCGAGCCTGCCATGATGGCAGACAGCGAGGTGCAGGACGCCATCCTCGCCACCGGCGGCGAAACGCCCGCTGACTCCGACGCTGCGTCCTCGGAGGCCGCAGCCGCCAGCGGGGAAGCGGACGGCACTGCCGAAAGCGAAGCCGCCTCGGACGCAGAGCCGCAGGCCGAAAGTGCGGCCAGCGCGGCGGCGTAAAACGAATCACAAACAAAAACCGGGAAGCTCCCAGAGCTTCCCGGTTTTTGCATATCTAAAATTATTTCAAATCAAACCGCACGACCACCAGCCGATACCAGAGATACGGCACCATGTTCCATATCATCCACAATTCCATCAGAACATAATTCGGCAGGTCACGGAGACGGAAGGGGCGCTTGCCCAGCTGGCCGTTTTTGAGTAGGGCGAAGGCTTCGTGCATTCCCTTGTCCCACGCCTCGCCGAAGCCCTGTTTATGGAACTTGTAGCACTTGAGCAGATAGCCCAGCGCCAGCGGAAGGATGTTGAGGATGAGCATCAGCAGAGGCTCGTTCTTGAGGGGGAGAAGGATGCTGTTGCGGCCGCTCTGCTGGCTCTTGAAGGCGTTGTACCGCACCGCGCCGGTGCTGGCGCCGCAGATGTGGTAGCACTTTGCCGTGGGGCAGAGGACATTCTTGTAGCCCGCGTTGTTGGCGCGCCAGCTGAGGTCCACGTCCTCGAAGTAGGCAAAAAAGTTTTCATCGAAGACGCCGATCTCGTCGAGGATGCTTTTGCGGTAGAGGGCCGCGCCGCCGCAGGCCGAGAAGATGCGCTTCTGTTTGGTGTAGCGGCTGGCCCGGCGGCCGTCGCCGGTCTTGCAGGCAAAGCCCATCCATGTGACGTAATCGCCGGCGTCGTCGGCCAGCTCCCGGTCGAAGTGGCGGATCATAAGGCTCTGGACGGCAAAAATTTTCTCGTCGCTCTCGGCCACGCGGATGAGCTCGGCCAGCCACTGGGGCTCTGCAAAGGCGTCGTTGTTGAACAGCACCACGAACTCGCTTTTCGCCCGGGCGATGCCCTGATTCACGGCGTGGGAAAAGCCCGTGTTGGAGCCGTTCTCGATGAGCTGGAAGTTCGGGCGGCTGCAATAGCTGCGGGCCTGCTCAAGGCTCTCGTCGGTGGAGCCGTTGTCCACCACGATAAGCTCGAAGTCCTGCTCCGTCTGGGCGTAGACCGACTCGATGGAGTCCTTGAGCCAGCCTTTGCCGTTGATGTTGGGGATGATGATGGTCGCTTTCATAGATTCTGTGCTCCTGCGCATTTTCTTCTAGCATACAAAAGACAGTATAACATATTTTGAAGAAATTGAAAATTCCCTCTTGACAAAAAAGATGATTTGAGTATTATTGTATTAAGCACTTAGCACAGCAACACAAGGAGATGAGACGATGGGCGAACGATTCGATATGAGCCGCCCCATCTACGCACAGATCGTGGAACGGCTCAAGGCAAAAATATTAGCGGGCGTCTACCCGCCCGGCGGACATCTGGACTCGGTGCGCGACATGGCCGCGGCGGCAGGCGTCAACCCCAACACCATGCAGCGGGCGCTGGCCCAGCTGGAAGCGGAAGGGCTCGTCTACACCGAGCGGACCACGGGCCGCTTCGTCACCGAAGATACAGCCCTTTTGGAACAGCTGCGGGACGAGACGGCCCGCGCTATGACCGCCGAATATCTCGAGAAAATGCGCGGCATCGGCTACGGCCCGGCAGAGGCCGCAAAGCTTATGACGGGCTGGGAAACAAAGGAGAGTGATTCAAATGACTTGTGAGGGCCTGACGAAATCCTACCAGAAGGGGACAAACGCCCTCGATAACATCGAGCTGCACATCGGCTTTGGCCGCATCGTGGGCCTGCTTGGCCCCAACGGCAGCGGCAAGACCACCCTCATCAAGCTGGCGAACGGCCTCTTGCAGCCCACGGCGGGCAGTATAAAAATCGCGGGCATGGACCCCGGCCCGGACACGAAGGCCATCGTCTCCTACCTGCCGGACGCCGCATGGCTGCCCGACTGGATGCGGGTGGAGCAGCTGGTGGAGATGTTCCGGGATTTCTACGCCGACTTCGACCCCGCCAAGGCGAATGAGATGCTGAAAAAGCTGGAGCTTTCGCCCAAAGCACCCCTCAAGAGCCTTTCCAAGGGCAACAAGGAGAAAGTCCAGCTCATCCTTGCCATGAGCCGGAACGCCCGGCTCTACCTGCTGGATGAACCCATCGGCGGCGTGGACCCGGCGGCGCGGGACTACATCCTGAACACCATCCTCACCAACTACAGCCGGGACGCCTCGGTCATCATCTCCACCCACCTCATCGAGGACGTGGAGCCGGTGCTGGACGAAGCCGTGTTCCTGAAGAACGGCAGGATTTTTGCCCACCGCTCGGTGGATGAGCTCCGCGAGACCGAGGGCATGAGTGTGGATGCATATTTCCGGGAGGTATTCAAATGCTGAAAAAGTTACTGAAATATGAGTTCCGGGCCACCGCCCGCACCTACGGCGGAATGTATCTGGCCCTGCTGGCGGCGTCGGTGCTCTTTGGCGGGTCCGTCCGGAGATGGAACGGCACCACCAATAGTGACGCCTATTCGACTCTCGTGGGCCTGCTGAGCCTTGTCTACACCGCCGTCATCATCGGCACCGTGGTCGTCACCATCATGACCATCGTGCAGCGGTTCTACCGCAACCTGCTGGGCCGGGAGGGCTATCTGATGCACACCCTGCCGGTGACGGAAACACAGCTTGTGACCTCGAAGCTCATCTCCAGCACCGTGTGGAGCCTGTGCAGCATCCTCGCAGCCTGCCTTTCCTTCGGCATTCTGGCTGTCCTGATGATGTCGGATATGGACCTGCTTGAGCAGCTGCCGCTGATGTGGTCGGCCATCCGGGAGATATTTGCCCGCTGTAACATGGAGTTCTGGGGGGCGCTGGCTTTCAGCGGCGTCGTCAGCTTCGTGCGGATGGTCAGCGCCATCGCCTGCATCTATGCTGCCTGCATGGTGGGACATCAGTTCAAGAACCACCCCGCGCTGGCGGGCATCCTGAGCTTCTTTGTCATGCAGTATCTGCAGGGCTGGCTCGAAAAGCTGCTCCAGATCGGCACCGGCGTCTACGAGACGGCCATCTATAGCGCCGTAGGCGATATGGGCAGCATCGAGGCTGCCGTATCGGCTCTGGGCTACATGGAGAGCGCGATGGTCACGCTGGGCGTCGCGGCGGCATTCGGTGTCTTCTGGTTCGGGCTGACGGTCTGGCTGATGCGAAACAAACTCAACCTCGAGTGATGAAACGTGAAAAAATCTGACGGAAAATTTTGAAATTCCCTCTTGACTTTACACGGATAAAGTGTATAATGCAATCAAACCGATGAGGCGGAAGAGAACCTGCAAAGCGCATCTTCAGTGAGCCCGGACAGTGAAAACGGGCGAGAGCGGGGCAGAGATTCGTGGGCCGCCGAGGGCCGGGCAAACGAGGCAGAGCCTTCAGTAGCTTGGGACGGAAGCCTCCGTTACAGGGCAGGGGAGTGTTGGCTCTCCGTGAGGGGCTTTGCGGCTTTCAAGAGGAAAGCGGGCAAGGCAAGCAAGGTGGCACCGCAGATTCGAATTTTTCGACTCTGTCCTTGTGGATGAACACACAGGGACAGGGTCGTTTTGTTATATGAGAACAAAAGCCCGTCCCGCAAGTGGAGCGGGTTTTTATTTTACATGCCGCCCGCTCCAGGGAAGGAGCAACCGCTATGAAAACCATGAAGATGATCTCCCGCCGCAGCTTTCTAAAAGCCGCCATGGCCGCCGCTGCCGTTTCCGCTCTGGGTCTGACCGGCTGCGGTTCGTCCGCTTCGAGCACTGCATCCGGCACCGCTTCCAGTGCAGCAGCATCTTCTGCCGCCGCCAGCGAGGCAGGCCAGACCTTCAAGGTGGGCATTGTCAACTATGTTGACCACGCTTCTCTGAACCAGATCGTTGCGTCGGTGGAGGAGCGTCTGGACGAGGTGGGCAGGGAGAAGGGCGTCACCTTCGACTACGCCGACTACTACGCCAACGCGCAGGCCGACCAGACCAACCTGAACCAGATCGGCGCCGACCTCGTGGCCGACGGCGTGGACGTCATCGTGGCTGTGGCTACCCCCACCGCCGCTACCATGCTGGCCGCTGTGGAGGACACCGACATCCCCGTCGTCTACTCCGCCGTCACTGACCCCGCCGCCGCAGGCTTTGACACCGAGCCGAACATCACCGGCACTTCCGACGCCCTGAACACCGACGCCATCATGAACCTCATCCTGGCCGTCAACCCCGGCATCGACACAATCGGCCTGCTGTATGATCTGAGTCAGGATGCTTCTACACAGGCCATTGCAGACGCCAAGGCTTTCTGCGACAGCAAGGGCATCAAGTACATCGAGAAGAACGGCACCACCACCGCCGAAGTTCAGATGGCCGCTGAGGCCCTCATCGCCGCCGGTGTCAAGGCTGTCTTCACCCCCACCGACAACACCGTCATGACCGCCGAGCTTTCCATCTACGAGACCTTCACCGAGGCAGGCGTCCAGCACTACACCGGCGCTGACAGCTTCGCTCTGAACGGTGCCTTCGTGGGCTACGGCGTCGATTACGTCCAGCTGGGCGAGGCTACCGCCGATATGGTGGTGGAACTGCTCTGCGACGGCAAGACCCCTGCAGACCTGCCTTTCCAGACCTTCGACAACGGCATTGCCACCATCAACACCGAGACCTGCGAGGCTCTGGGCCTCGACCTCGACACCGTGAAGAAGGCCTTTGCACCCTACTGCACCGAGGTCGTGGAAGTGACCACGGCGGAGAACTTCTCTTAACCGCTGAAAGCCTCTCCCTTTGGGAGAGGTGTCACCGAAGG